>ENA-OYHA01000597-OYHA01000597.1-human-gut-metagenome-genome-assembly--contig:-NODE-597-length-10671-cov-4.312076_pt1 | contig 10671 bp, 7 predicted proteins | sample MGYA00243759_ERZ652991 | MGnify/ENA primary metagenome ERZ652991 (study PRJEB26926, sample SAMN06165321) | human gut metagenome | biome: ENVO:00009003; feature: ENVO:2100002; material: ENVO:00002003... | reverse complement strand
CTTTTTTAAGAAGGAAAAATCGGCCATGGAACCCGATTTTCCGACCACGACTAGGCTACACTCTTTTGCCCGGATGGCTACACCCTTTTAGTCTCATGGCTACACCTTTTCATATAAAGGGTGTAGCCTTTCCAAAAGGATGCTTTGCTCTTAAATATCAGTTTTGAAAAATATTTATCTAGAACATCTTTTTTTATTGTTTGTGTTTTTTGTTCTCAAAGTTAAAAGATAATGAAAAGATTAGCAGTTATAACAATGATGCTGTGTGTTGCGATGATGACAACAGCGCAAGTAGAGACATCTGCCTCCTACGGGCCGGTTCCCAGTGAGAACCAATTGAGGTGGCAGGAAATGGAGATGTATGCGTTTATCCATTACTCGCTGAACACTTACACTGATCAAGAGTGGGGGTTCGGCAACGAAGTCCCACAGCTATTCAACCCCTCTGACCTCGATTGCCGGCAGTGGGTACGTGTGTGCAAACAAGCAGGTATGCGGGGTATCATCTTCACTGCCAAACATCACTGCGGTTTTTGCATGTGGCCCTCGGCTTATACAGAGTACTCAGTGAAGAACGCACCGTGGAAGAATGGCAAAGGTGACGTTGTACGTGAACTGGCCGACGCTTGCCGCGAGGAGGGATTGAAGTTTGCCGTTTATCTTTCACCTTGGGACCGTAACCATTCCGAGTACGGTCGTCCAGCGTATGTCGAATACTTCCGCAACCAGTTGCGCGAGCTGTTGACTAACTATGGCGACATCTTTGAAGTGTGGTTCGACGGGGCCAATGGAGGCGACGGTTGGTATGGTGGTGCAAACGAAACACGACGTATCGACGCGAAGACTTACTACCAGTGGGAAGAGACGTTCCGTATGATTCGCGAACTCCAGCCCAAAGCGGTGATATGGAATGACGGCGGCAATCGTGGAGACTTGCGTTGGGTAGGTACCGAAGCGGGCTATGTGGGCGAAACAAACTGGAGCCTGATGCCGAGCAAGGGAGATACTCCTTTTCATATGCTGCACTTCGGTGTGGAGAACGGTGACGTATGGTGTCCTGGCGAAACGAATACAAGCATCCGTCCAGGCTGGTTCTACCACGATACGGAGAACGAGCACGTGAAAAGTCTGTCGAAGCTGATGGATACTTATTACAAATCGGTGGGCCGCAACTCCACGTTGCTGCTTAACTTTCCCATTGCCCCCAACGGCCGTATTCATCCTAACGACAGCTTACGTGGTATCGCATTTGCAAAGATGATTGACCAGGTGTTCAAGAACAATCTGGTCGAAAAAGCTACTATCACCCGTAATAGTGTGGGCGACGGTAAAACCGTTACCACTATCCTTGATTTCACCCAGCCCACCATTTTTAATCGTTTTCTTGCAGAGGAAGACATCGTTCTGGGGCAACGCGTAAAGAAGTTCACACTCGAAGCCCTTGTCGATGGCCAGTGGTTGCCTCTCAAAGATGAACTTGTAGAACACGGCGACGGTCTAACCACCATTGGTCACCGCCGTATCATCTGCTTCCCAACCATTGCTGCTACAAAGCTCCGCTTCACCATCACCGACGCGAAAGCACACCCCGTCATCAAGAAGCTCGGTGTTTATCTTGCTCCTGAGCTGACCGCTGACATTCCCGACAGCGGCGAGAAGAAGTCTTCTGCTCTTCACCTATTTTTTAGCAGTCCTCGTCAGATACTCATCGACTGGAACTCTGAGCAGACCTTTACCGGTTTCCGCTATTTGCCTCCGCAGGATGGTAGCGATGGCACTGTTACCCACTACACCCTATGGACTTCATCCGATTGGGTTCATTGGACAAAGCTTGCTTCGGGCGAATTCTCGAACATCGTCAATAACCCCACTTGGCAAACCATCCGTTTCCCTGCTACCAAGGGGCGCATTATCAAGTTCGATGCCGACCGACTGCATAGTGGCGAACGTATGGGGTATGGTGACATGGAATTTTTTTAAATGAGTAACCCGAATAACATAAATATGAAAGAGCTGATGATTATTACAAGATTGTAGTATCATTTAATCGTTTCTGATTGATTTTTCCGAAGATGTTACTTATATTTGTCAGAGTAATCAATCTTTGAACCTTAGTAGGAATTAATTATATACAACTATACCATGAGAAAACTTATTTTCCTTCTCCTGCTTTGCATTACTGGTATGCTTCAGGCACAAAATGTGATCGACAATCCTAAGTTTAAATTCCGTTCGGGCAGTATCTATAATATTACTCGTATTGAACGTACTCCGGATGCAACGAGGTTGCATATCCATGTTATTTTCCGTCCACATTGGTGGGTAAAAACAGGCAAAGATACTCATTTGGAAGATGCGATTACTGGTAAGAAGTATTATATAACCGGTAGTGAAAACTTTGAATTAGAAAAAGAGGTGTATACACCAGATTCCGGTACGTTGGATTTTGTGCTTATCTTTCCTCCACTTCCTAAGGAGACAAAAGAAATCCACTTGCTTGAGTCTGATCATGACGAACTCAATACGTACTATATATCTTTGGAGAAGAAAGATGCCAAAGCCTCACTTTTCGATAAAGTTTCCGGCAACTGGATGGGAATGGATGACTATTATGAATGGGCTTTCGGCATATACGATTCTCTTGCTGTCATGGACAACCGTTTCTATCAGTACGAAGCAATCCGCCAGAAAGGCAAAAGCATGCTGTTGACTTTGAAAGATGACCGGGGCGATAAAGTGGAACTGGAACTGACCCCGCAAAAGAATGGTCTGTGCCGGATAAAGAAAGATAAAGAACCCGCCCGGCTTTATTCGCGGGATGCGGGAAGCATGAAGGCGATGCAGGTTGAAGAGAATGAGAGTCCGGTATTCCGTCGTGATAGTGTTTGCCTGCAAGGATACATTGCCGGTTATGATCAGAAATTAGGTTTTACCAACGGTTTGATTTATGTTTCCAATGACCTGACGCGGGAAGACTATCCGATGGTAGTGACTCTGCAACCCAATGGAAGGTTTGAGTGTAAATTTGAGGTCAACTACCCTATGGTAAGTTCGGTAGTGTTCAATAATAACTGGTTACCCTTTTATATAGAGCCGGGACAGACTGTAACCATGTATGTGGATTGGGAAGCGATCATGGCGCGTAGTCGTGCCCGTGATTATGATTATCCTTATCACAATCTCCATTATATGGGGCCTACTGCATATATAGGAAGGGCGCTGAAATATGCGAATGATTTATTCGTGTTCCGTTATGAGGATTTCTCGAAGATGCAGAAAGAGCTGACTCCTACGCAATTTACAGAGCGTTGCGAACCCATGTTTCGTCGTTGGTCAGAACAGGCTGACTCGCTTGTAGCTGTCAACGGATATGTGGGAAAGGCGGCACGCTTGGTGAAAAATGCGGCAATGATTTTCCAAGGTTATAAGATGCTGGACTTTGTAATGGATAGAGATTATCTGGCACGAGAGAATAAAGATAACGAGGTTCTGAAGGTTAAGGAAGATTCAACTTATTACCACTTCTTACGACAGATGCCGCTTAATGATAGTCTTATCGTAGCGGATAGGCATTTTAGTACGTTTATCAACCGCCTTGAGTATATGAATTTTGCAAGGGCTATGGGTGATACAACGACTGTTGAAATGGGAAAGATTGCCTATAAATATCCTGAAAAATCGGTTCTTACTTATTTGAAGAAGAATGGTGTAGTATTGACTCCCGAGCAAGAAAAAATGCGAAAAGATAGCGAAGAAAGAGCAGGTAAGACTGTGACAAGAGAGATAAGCGAACTCATTGCGGAGACGAAGATATGGGAAGAACTTAGAGAAAAATATAAGGATTTATTTGAAGCTTATCGAAAGGAAAACGAGGTAATGGATGGTGTTTCTGTATCTATTGATGAAAATCAAAAAGCAGAAGATGAAAAAAGAATGAAAATAAATGCTTTCTTTAGATATCAAAGAGAAAAATCTGGACGATTGGATACCATAGTCGGATATATTCCGTTGGTTTCGCAGATCATTGCTTTGCGAAGTCTTCCTTTTGATTTAAAACAATTGGATAGAGAAGGTGCCCGTAGCCTGTTGGAGAAAGAAAAACAGTTAATCGGCCATCCGTTCATGTTTGCCGAGGCGGAGCGTCTGTATGCCAAAGTGTTTCCGCAACAAAATGATAGTACTTACACTCTGCCTGAAGGACCCGCTACGGACATCTTCCGTAATATCATTAAAGCCCATGCGGGTAAAGCTCTATTTGTAGATTTTTGGGCAACGTTCTGTGGTCCCTGTCGTGGAGGTATTGAACATACTGCCGGTTTGCGCCAACAGTATAAAGATCATCCGGAATTCCAGTTTATATACATCACCAGTGATCGTGAAAGTCCCGAAAAGACTTATAATGAGTATGTGGAAAAGAATTTGAAAGGTGAGGCTTGTTATCGTATTCCTCAGGCAGATTACAACTATCTCCGCCAATTGTTCCGCTTCAACGGTATCCCTCATTATGAGTGGATAGAAAAAGATGGTACTGTATTGCGAAATTCTCCGGGAACTTATAATCTGGAGAAATATCTGAAGCAACGTTTTGGAAGTAAAAAATGAGTCGTATTATGAAGCAAATAAATAGCTGTCTGTTGTTTGTGCTGTTTTCCTCCTTCAGCTTGTTGGCGAAAGCGCAGTTTGATGTGGAAAAGTATGATAAGGAGTGCTTTTTGGTGGGAACTCTGGATGAATATATGGGGTATGATCGCACCTTCGAAGTTAAAGGTGAGGATGCCTTTTATCAAAGAGTTGAAAAATATCGGCTGAATGAGTTGTCTACAGTACTATTTCTGTCTTCTCTTTTTGATTCTGATTATCAGGATATATCTATTGTAAAAGCCGAGAATATTGTTCCGGAGATAGCGATATATTCACCGGGATTGTCTGCCAAGGTGGATAAGTATTATAATTATGAGCCGAAAGTGGCTTGTACGGCGCAGGGCAACAGGGTTTATTCTGGAAAAGTAAGCGGAGAGAAAATAGAAACGGAGAAACAGAAATTGTCCTTTTTGCTTGGGGCTTATTTATGCTATGGGAAGGCTTGTGATAATGAAATCGGGAAGTACCGTTTTTTTATGACCAATGCCCAAAACAAGTCGAAGTTGATAGCAGACTTACTATTAAAATTAGGGTGTAGACATATAGAATATCTGGTGAGATCCGATTATATTCCTAATGGGCATTATGTGACGTTCACCCCTTCTGCTAAAATGCAGACTGTGATTGACGAAGCGGAGTGTTTGAGAGAATATATATCAAAGATTGATACGGGAAATGTGGAGTTTACTGCCGATGGCAAGAAGTTTATCCTGAAAGAGTTTCCCAAATTGGATGATGAAGAGTTAAATAAAAGGATGTGGAAAATGCTTGGCAAATAGTCAGCTTACGTATCATATTAATGTCGGGAATGCTATTCATCACTTGATAGTAGCATTTCCCGTTCTTTCTTTGTCAGGCTTTTGACAACAATGTCATAAGACTTCCTTACGAGTTCTTTAATTTTCTCGTCAGGTACATCCTGATTGAAGTAAACACTGATCCAGTATTTCTTATTCATGTGCCATCCGGGCTTTATTCCTATATATGTGGTTTGTAATTCTCCTGATTCTTCCGGCTTGCATTTGATGCAGCAAAAGTCAAAGACTTCGATATTTACAAAACAGAACCATTTATTCGCTACATAAAAACATAGAACATCCCGACTGTATTTATCAGGAATATTCGAGAACGGCATTTTCTCATGAACTCCTTTTAATGACAGACAGTATTCTCTAAATTCTTCAATATTCATTTCTGATAGATTTTTAAACAGTATACGAAGGCAAATATAACAATTTTGGAGGTAATTTCTGATTAAATACCTAATATCTAAAATCAAATATCTGTAATCTAATAAGGATACTTTATTAGTAGTCTAACTTTGTGTTCATATAGAAAGTTAATCTAATATGTATGAATGCTATGTATAACCGACAAACTATATGGGTATTAGTCATGATAATTGTTGTGGTAGCAGGATGCCGGATACCCGATACGGAGAATCCTGTATTCCGTACCATAAGCAATCCTCTTAATTTGAATTACCGTTTCTGTCTCGATGATGTTTCCCGCAGAGATGCTGCAAATCCCTGTATTGTTCAGTTTGAGGACGGTTACTATCTTTTTTTGTTTGGTTCGGGGGGCTATTATTCTTCTTCTGACTTAATAGACTGGAAATTAATTGATGACACAAATCTTCCTACAGAAAGTTTTGCGCCTACAGTTGTGGAAATGCAGGGTGAATTGTATTACACTGCTTCTTATGCTACGGATACCATTTATAAAACTGATAACCCGAAGTCTGGAGTCTGGGAAGCGGTAGCTTGCAATTTTCCTCCGGGAATGTTGGAACCAATGCTTTTTTATGATGAAGGAAGATTATACTTGTACGCGGGAGCGGGTAATTCTGTTTCTTTAACCGGAGTAGAAGTCGATCCGCGTACATTTCAATTGTTGGGTGAGCCTTCTCCATTAATTAGAAGTCGCCAACGGGACAATGGATGGGAGACACCCGGTGATCATCACGACTGGATGGATGCGACTCCTTGGTTAGAAGGCATGTGGATGAATAAGCGTGGTGGAAAATATTATTTGCAGTATGCTTCTCCCGGTATACAGTTTAAAACTTCCAATGATGGGGTATATGTCTCCGACACTCCGTTAGGTCCATTTACTTTAGCAGAGCACAATCCGCTTGTCTACAGGCCGGAAGGATTTACTACTGGTGCCGGAAATGGAGGAACTTTTCAGGATAAATATGGCAATTACTGGCATGTGGGTACTGTTGCTGTCACCGCCCGGCATTATTTTGAAAGAAGATTGTCTCTATATCCGGTTTTTTTTGATGAAGATAGCGTAATGTACGCTTATACAGAGCTGGGAGATTACCCGATGATTATCCCTGACCATAAAATAACTTCTCCTGAGGAGCTGTTTCCCGGTTGGATGCTATTGTCCCATAATAAAAGTGTCAGATCTTCTTCCGAACTCAGAAAATATCCGGCATGTTGTGCTGTTGATGAAGATATACGAACCTGGTGGAGTGCCGAAACGGCCGATAAAGGAGAATACCTGTCGGTGGATTTGGGTGAAGAGTGCGAAATAAGCGCCGTGCAGATAAACTTTGCCGACCATGATGCCCATTTGTTCGGGCGGTCAGATAGTATCTTTTATCAATACTATCTGGAGGAGTCTGCAGACGGGAAAAAGTGGAATTTTTTGGTAGACAAGTCGGTGAATACAGAGGATGCTCCTCATGATTATATCCAACTTAAAGAAGCCGTGAAGACGCGGTATGTACGGCTTACAAATATTTATTGTCCTTCCGGTAAATTTTCTGTTTCCGGCTTACGTGTATTTGGACGGTCGGATAAACCTTCTCCGCCCCAAACGAAATTTTATCGCATTTGTCGGAATAAAGAGGACAGAAGAAACGTCATATTGAAATGGAGGGAAGCAGAAGGGGCAACCGGCTATGGTATTCGTTTTGGAATCCATCCGGAGAAGTTGTACAATAGCTATATGGTATATAATGATACTGAGATTGAATTGAGGTGCTTGCAGGTCGGACAAACCTACTATTTTGCAGTTGACAGTTTCAATGAAGGAGGTATTACCCGTGGTGATGTAATGAAAGAAGATGAATAATTCTTATACATGTATGAAGATGAAAAAGTATATCTTGTATTTTCTTTTGGGAGCTTTGGTAAGCGGGTGTGGGGAGAATAATCTTTCGCATGTTTTAGAGGATGTCATCAAGGAAAATCCTCAGTTGGGAGAGGTGCTGAAAAGGTATGAGGCTGATACGCTGAAATTGCGGGCGGCCGAGTTTCTGATAGAGAATCTTCCGTATTATTGTTCGTACGAAGGCGAGCAGGTAGAGCATTATCAGAAACAGTTCGAACTTTACGGTACCGGACTGTATACCCCCGGTGAAGTGCAGGATTCAATCCGGAAAATGTATGGACGCATTAATCTTAGAAAATCAACGGTTAAGCCTGATTTAGAGCTTCCAGCCGGTTTCCTGATAGACAATATTGAATGGGCGTTTAAAGTCTGGAACGAACAGCCGTGGGGTAAAAATGTATCTTTCGCTGATTTTTGCGAATACATTCTTCCTTACAGGATAGAAGACGAGCCTTTAAAACCTTGGCGTGAGAAGATATACAATGCTTTCAATCCTATATTGGACTCCGTCAGAGCACTTCCTGAGGCACAAGACCCTTTGTTTGTTTCGCGGGTATTGATAGACTCCATTTCCCGGATAAAGTTTCATTTTACAGGGCAGTTCGGAGAGGGCCCGCATATCGGCCCCGACCTTGTGGACTGGCATTCCGGCAATTGCCGTGAGACGGCGGATATGCTGATTTATATTTTCAGGGCTTTAGGCATTCCTTGCGGTTGCGATTATATGCCTTTGCGCGGTGATGGAAATGTGGCTCACTTCTGGAATTTTATATTGGATAAGAATGGTGAGTCATATTATATGTATGAAACCGGTATGTTGGAACCTGTCCGTAAATATTGGGGAATAAAATCCAAGATCTATCGGCAAACATTCAGCCGGAATGAAGATGTAGTAAAGGATATGCGGAAAGATGCGGAAGCGGTTTATCCTTCATTCCGGTTTCCCCACTTTATAGATGTGACGAGACTGTATAGTGGTAAGCGTGCCCGGAAGCTGAATATACCTCGTGAGAAACTTTTTCATAAAGTTCCGGAAGCTGAAGTAGTGTATTTGTGCAGCCCTGCATGGATGGATTGGGAGCCTATAGCGTGGGCGCATCCCGGAGAAAACGATGTTTCCTTTGATGATGTGGAAGGAGGGGTTGTACTCCAACTGTCTGTTTATAAGCATGGGCGGCTCATTCCGGTATCGAATCCGTTTGTCCTTGATGGAAGCACCGGAGGTATCCATTATTTTGAGGGTTCGGATGAAACGGAAGAAATAAAGCTTCTGAATAAGTATCATCAGTTTATTGAGCCTTTTGCACAACGTATGGTTGGCGGGGCATTTGAGGGCAGCAACCGCGCGGATTTTCTTCAGAAAGATACTTTGTACGTAGTGAAGGAGGCTCCGGTACGTTTGTATAGTGTTGTGAGGTTAAATAATACAAAGCCTTATCGATACGTACGATATGTGGGGCCCGAAAATGGCTACTGCAATGTTTCGGAAGTTGCATTTTATGAAGGTCCGGCGGACACTTGTGCTTTACAGGGTAGGGTTATCGGTACTCCTAATGGGCAAAATGGAGATGGAAAGCATGATTACCGGAATGTTTACGATGGCGACCCTTATACCTCTTTCGATTATTATCAGCCGACCGGTGGATGGGCAGGACTCGATTTAGGGCGTCCTTGTTTAATCCGGAAAATAATATTTACCCCCCGTAACCGGGATAATTATGTGCGCGAGGGGGATACGTATGAACTGTTCTATTCTTCAAAAGGAGAATGGATTTCTATCGGTGAACAGATACCTGCCTCCGATTCCTTGCTTTATACGGTTCCTAAAGGGGCTTTGCTCTATCTGAAGAATCATACTCGTGGGAGTGATGAGAGGATTTTTGAATATGAGGAGGGGAAGCAGAGGTATTGGTGAGAGGGCTTATTTGCTGATATAAAATTTAGAAAGTTAAAGTAAATCGACAAAGTTAAATTAATAGCGAATAATTATTATGGAAAGAAGTATACTTATATTTGAAAAAGAACTCTTGGATAAGTTATCATCCATGAATTATCTAAATGAAACGGATTGGGAAGAATTGGAGGATTTGGTAAACCTATTACAAAGTAATTTCACTTGTGAAGTTCGTCAAAACTTTCCGATGCTCTCCAGAGATGATATTCATATTCTACTTTTGATACGCGTTGGTATGAAAAATATCGAGATCGCAAAATTATTGCATATCCTACCAAGGTCTTTCCGCGTGAGACGTTGCCGTTTAAAAAAGAAAATGGGAATAGATTGTGAATCGTTACCAGAGTTTATTAAAGGGTTGTTTTGCTCAGAAAAATGATTCAAAGCGTATACAAATTTCATATTGGCGGTTTTGTATACGCTTTGAATTAGAATTTCTGACATAAAAGGGGGATCTTTACATTACTTTTTAGATATATGATTTTTTCAATCAATTAAAAAATCGCTCAAAGGGTTGAATCTCTTGAAAGCTATTGTAAAGTGACATTCGTATATTTTAATAATTTAATCAAAAATGTTATGAAAAAATGGTTCTGTTTAATTATTGTAGTATATGGTTTGATGTTTGTGTTCTTGAAGTCAAATCATGTAAAAAAAGACTTCAATATGCTTTTACTAGTAGATGTGGAATCTTTAGCACGAATTGAAAGTGATGGTTATGAGAATTGCATAACAAAATCGTCGCCAGGAAAACAAGAGTTTCAGACTTGCAATAATCACGGTATTATATATCATGTGCTTGTGCGTGAAACTCTTACATATTCATGCGATAGTAAAGGGATGGGTACATGCTTAAAAGGAGATATATATACTTATTATAATTGTGAATCTGTTATGATCTGTCTCTTATACACATCTCCGAGCCCACGAGACGGACTCCTATCTCGTAT
>ENA-OYHA01000586-OYHA01000586.1-human-gut-metagenome-genome-assembly--contig:-NODE-586-length-10877-cov-7.914988_pt1 | contig 10877 bp, 9 predicted proteins | sample MGYA00243759_ERZ652991 | MGnify/ENA primary metagenome ERZ652991 (study PRJEB26926, sample SAMN06165321) | human gut metagenome | biome: ENVO:00009003; feature: ENVO:2100002; material: ENVO:00002003... | reverse complement strand
GAGATAGGAGTCCGTCTCGTGGGCTCGGAGATGTGTATAAGAGACAGCTTCTGGACGCGCGATATATTTCAATCATACGGCCATACACAATGACAAAGATCACGATGGACAACACCCACATGCACAGGTTGATAATGTTGGTCTCCAGCCACAGGCCGATCAGCTCCCACATCCCCATTGCTTCAAGCTGCGTTTCCAGGTCGGCCAGCGCAGCGGTGACGTCCATGTTCCCGTTTATCACGCCGGCGCTCTGGCTCACCACATTCTGGGCGACGTCAAACACCGCCATGACGATAGTAAAGCAGTTGGTGAGCAGGTATGTGGCAACAAAGGTTTTGAAAATCCACTTGAAGATGTTGAACGTATCAAAATCGTGCATGTTGTTCTTTTCCAGGATCATCTGGATCAGTTCATAGACAAGGACAAAAGTCAGGATAATTCCCGCAATGGGAATGACGACGGTTTCAGAAAGATTCTGGATCATGCTGAACACGCCGCCATTCCAGCCCTGCGGTGTCTGTCCTACCTGTGAGGCCACATCCGAGACCTGGCTGTTGACGGACTCAAAGATACCGGTGTATTGTCCTGTAATCGCTTCGATTAAGCCCTCTTTAATCCAGTCTGTTATCCGTTCAAACAGACTGCCCATTGGCTATTAACCGAACAGGCCGGAGAGCAGCGGGATCAGCGTGGCACCCACCAGCGCAATGCCGCCGCCAGCCATAAGCTGTTTCATGCCCTGGGATTTGGCACCAGGGTTGTCATTGCCATAACCTTCCAGAAGGTTGATGACGCCCCATGCGCCGAGGCCAGCGCCCAGAGCAATAACCAGGATTTTCAGGGTATCAATCGCACTTGCAAAAAAAGCCATAAAGTTCCTCCTTTAATTTAAGAAATATTGTTTTTGTGTTGTGGCCATATCAGGCCGGAAACGAAAAAACGCCCCTGTGCTTCAAGAACATTTACAAAAAGCACAGGGGCGGCAGAGTTCAGGATATACCTGAAAAAATATTCAGTTGTCAGGGAGGGGCACGAATCCTCAATAAAACCTCCTTCCGGTGAAAAGAAAAAGCCCGTCAAAGCCAGAAACCTTAACAGGCAGCTACATCATCATATAGCCGGAGCCTCCAAATCCTCCGCTGTGACCTCATAATTACGGTACAGCTCGCCGGGACGCATCGGCATTTTTGTAGATAAAAATTTCTCAATGTCAAAAGCGTTCTTCTCATTGAAATCGGAAAGCAGCCGGTAATTTGGGTGTCTGGTAATATCGTACTTCCGGGAGAGGAAAGGGCGCACGCCTCTGATCTGCAGCAGACATTTCCCACCGTCCATGACGGCCAGCTCGTCCACCGACATCAAATCCTTTCCCAGCTTCTGAAAATTCTGGCCGTGGGATTCCTGGGTGCCTTTCGTGACGCTGGTGTTATACATGTCGATGGTCTCTTTCCCAAGCAGGGAGTTCCAGCTTTTCAGCGTGGTTTCTTCCTTGCCTCCCAGGAAAAGGGAAGCGTCACAGTTGCCGATGATGGTGTCCATGTTGTCCTTATAAAGCGCCTTTAGCTGGCTCTGCGCCTGCAGGACCAGACAGGCCGAAATCTCCCTGGAACGGATCGTTGCCATCAGCTTTTCCAGGTTTGGAATCTGCCCGATGTTGGCGGCCTCGTCGATCAGGCACCGCACATGTACCGGCAGCCTGCCGCCGTACTTGTCATCGGCACGCTCGCACAGCAGATTGAACAACTGCGTATAGGCCATGCTGACAAGGAAATTGAAGGTCGCGTCCGTATCGCTGATAATAAAAAACAGCGCCGTTTTCCTATCTCCAACCAAGTCAAGCTCCAACTCGTCATACATAGTGATCTCCCGGACTTCCTTAATGTCGAAGGGGGCAAGTCTGGCACCGCAGGAAATAAGGATAGATTTTGCTGTCTTGCCCGCCGCAAGTTTGTATTTTTTATACTGGCGTAAGGCGAAGTGGTCCGGGTCTTTCTGTTCCAGTGCGTCAAAGAGAAGGTCAACGGCATTTTTGAAACTTTCGTCATCCTCCCGGACCTCCATAGCGTTTATCATTTCTACCAGAGTGGAAAAATTCTGCTCGTTTGTGGGGGCCTCATAATAGATATAGCCGATCAATGCTGTGTAAAGCAAAGTTTCGGCCTTGACCCAGAAATCGTCGCCGGATTTTCCTTCTCCTTTGGTATTTGCGATCAGCACCGTTACCAGTTTCAGAATATCCTTCTCATTGTGAATGTAAGCAAAAGGGTTATAGTGCATACTTTTTGAAAAGTTGATCGTATTGAATACCTTGATCTTATAAGGCTCATACACGATTTTTCCATTCTTTCCCCGGACCGGGTTGCCGTCCTTATCCAGTTTCGGTGTGCCGCGGCTTAACAGCTTTCCCACCTCAATCAAGACCGTACCTTTCGGATCGGTGACGACATAGGAGCTGTGCATCTGCATAAGATTGGGCTTGATAAAAAATCTCGTCTTGCCAGAGCCGGAACCACCGACTACCAGCACATTTTTATTGCGGGCATGGGCCGGATTCTTCGGCCTGCCGGACATCATAAGCCCCTCGGTCTGCGTCAGGATAATGTTGTTTTCCGGTTTCGGGTCTATAAAAGGGGCAATATCTGTTTTGTTGCCCCATGAAGCGTTTTGTCAAGTGCCTTTTTGAGTTATTGACGCAACATAGGCTCTTTTTTCCACGATAAAGCCCCACGCGGTCATACATGAGGCTGTGGGATTATGGTTGAAGTGGCGAAGTGGCAAAGTGGCAAGGTATCTGGATTTTGCCACTTGGATTTTGCCAGTTCACTTTTTTAGGGCATGATACCATGCTGCGCCGATACGCTTTGAGGTAATGCGCCCGTCAAGGTTTTTCTTTGCCGCCCGGACAGTACGGGCAGAAATCCCCGCGTCGACTGCGGCTTTCTCTATGTCCTCGCTGGCAAGCTCTTTTCCGTTTGCCAGTAGCTCAAGTATCAGCTTTTCAGCCTGTTCGGTTTTGGTGGCGTTATTGCCGCCCGCGCCGGACAGCAACTCGTCGGCGGTTATATCATATTCGCCTATCCACTCAAAGCCTGTTTCCGGGTCAAGGCAAAAGGCAACGGGCTTTCCCTCCGGCGCAAGGGAAGATTTGTCGTGAATGATAACACGCACATTCGGCTCACGCTTCACGCGCCCGATTAAAAGGACGCTCCTTGCTGCGGCTCTAAAGTCGATAGAACCTAAGCCCCTGTATGCGCTCTGTCCTCCGGCAGCTTTGTTGAGGTGTCCGATAAGGATAACGGCGCACCCGGTACGCTCCGCAACTTCGGCAAGGCGGCGAAAAATGGGGCGCACCTCGTTTGCCTTGTTCATGTCGGCTTTGTCGCCCATATACGCCTGTATGGGGTCAAGGATAATCAGACGCGCCCCGTTCTGTATGATTGCTTTCTCTATGCGCTCGTCGGACAGGGTAAGCTCCCGTTTTGCTTCATCAATCACAAGCACCCGGTCAAGGTCTGCGGCGGCTTCTATCAAGCGGGGCTTGACGGTATCGCCCAAACCGTCCTCGGCGGTCTGATAAATCACTTGAAACGGCTGCATGGGCTTCATGCCCGGAAGCGTCCCGCCAGTAGTACAGGCAGCGGCAAGGCGCAGCGCAAAGGTGGTCTTTCCCTCGCCGGGGTTGCCCTGTACTATGGTTACTTTCCCAAAGGGGATATACGGTTTCCATAGCCATTCAACGGTCTGTGTGTCAACCTCGCTCATGCGGATAATCTCAACGGTTTCTTCCTGTGGCGGCTCTTTCAAGCCATAGACAGCTTCCCGCAGATATTTCCCGTCTGTGATTTCATTCCGGCGCGTCTGCACCTCGTTCCAGTCTTTGAAAAGAGGGATAAGGCGGTGGACGGTCAAGCCCTCCGGCATAAGCTCCACAAGGCGGCTGCAAGCGTCGTTTCCGGCTTGGTCGCTGTCAAGGCAGAGATATACGGTCTTGATGTTCGGGCGGTCAGAGAGAAAGCGCATAAGGGCTTTATCTCCCACGCCACCCAGCGCAAGATAGCTTTGCTTCTGCCAGTCCTTTTTGAACAGACAGAGAAAAGATAACAGGTCAATAGGGGCTTCAAAGACAAACAATCTTTCGCCATCGCCCCGATAGCAGAAGTTAAAGGCTTTGTCGCTGCCTTTCACATCAAGCCGGAAGTTCCTGGCTGTGCCGCGCTGGTGGGCGTAGCGTGGTACTCCGTCCTCGTCCCGCCCTACGAATACGGCGTTATGGTGGGCGGCTTCCTCGTAAATATCCCCGGTGGAAAAGAAAAAGCCCGACACATCTTCATCAATGCGGCGGACGGCTGTGAGGTAGTTCCTCGCTATGCGGTTGTCGGGATTGCGGGGCGGCAATCGGAAGTCAGAAAAGGACGCGGGGCTTGGTCTGTCCGGCGGCGGTGCTGCGCCTTTTTCTCCCGTCAGCAGTTCTACGGCTTCGGTAAAGCTCTTTCCGAAAAACTCCATGACAAAATCAATGGGTGCGCCGCCTTTGCTTTGGCTGTGCCTGTACCATTTGTTTCCCCGGATAGTCAAGCTGTCATGCCGTTTCCAACGGTATTCCTGTCCGGCGCGGGTAAGCTGCTCGCCCTGTCCTTGCAGAAAAGAAACAAGGTTGGCTTGGTTGGCGCGGTCTATTTGTTCTTGGGTGTAATACATAGTTGATACCTCTCTTTCTGTGGTTGAATTGTTCATAGTTTTGATGTAGAATGAAACCGAAAAATCGGAAGTTAGTGAGGTGCTGGATTGTGAATGAAAGAGAAAAAATTATTCACTTATGGTTTGAAATGTGGCTTACAAAACAGGATTTAGGTATTGATGATATTTTTGCAGAAGATGTAATTTATACTGAAAGTTGGAGTCCAAAATATAATAACCGTCAAATCGTAAAACACTGGTTTCAGGAATGGAATACTCGTGGCAAAGTCGTTGCTTGGGAAATCAAACAATTTTTCCACAAAGGAAATCAGACGATTGTGGAGTGGTATTTCAAAAATGAAATGAACAATGGGAGCATAGAGGAATTTGATGGAATTTCGCTGGTTGAATGGACAAAGGATAATAAAATAAAATCATTGAAAGAGTTTGGTTGCAATTTGAATAATTATAATCCTTATGAGCATAGTGACCAGCCCGAATTTAGGGACGAAAGAGCAAGTTGGTTTTAATATTAGGTATCAATAGCGTCCATTTTATCAGAAAACATTTAGGACGGACAGGCAAAATAGCTTGCCCGTCCTTTTCTTTATCTCTCCTGTTCCTGCCGCTTGGTGCGGTTCTGTGTCTGCTCCGGCTGCTCGGCTTTCAGCGCAATATCCACACATTTGCGTATTTTCTGAAGCTCGGCAACTTCGGCGCGGGCAGCTTTCAGTTTGGTGTAGTCGGTATCTCTCTGCGCTTTGAGGTCAGCGTATTCCTGTTTCCATTCGGAGATAGGCAGCGTCTTTGTATCCGTCAGATTTGCATGGAGATAGCGGCTTGCTGCGTTCCATAGAGTCAGCTCGGCGCGGTGGGCTTCCTCATACTTATCTCGTTTGTTCGTCCAGCCATTTTTCAGCTTTTTCAGTTCGGCATGAATGGGCTTATACTGCAAATAATTCTCGCCGTTCTCTATCAGCTTTTGCAGCTCTTTCATGCGCTGCTCGGCGGTTTTCATTCCCTCCCGGATAGAAAAGGCTTCATCACTGACAGATGAAAGAGAAGCGTCCAACTCGTCAAGAGTGGAGATACCATGCTCCGCAAGATAATTCGCTGCCTGTGATATGGTTTTCAGTTCGTCGGCTGCGTGTTGGTGCTGCCAGTTCTGCGAATACTTCCGGCTCTTTTCCCTCTGAACGCTCAAATACTTCATCAAAAGATTTGCAAGGTTCGGGGACTTCGGCGGCTGTAGTTTTCTTGGGGCGGTTTCCCACGCCGCAAGCAGTCCGGCAATCCATTCTTTGAGGTTGCCGATCTGCGCCCGGATTTCCTTTATCAGTCTATTTGATTTTCGGATAGTCCGGTTCAGTTCGCCTTTCTCGGTGGCTATGCCTTTCTTCTCCATTTGGCAGGCGGCTACGCCCATGTGGACAGTAGGTATCTCGTCAATTCCTCTCTCGGCGTTGCTGCGGTGGTCGATACGCTCTGTGCTTCCGGCGCGTTCAAGATAGCTGTTTGAAATATCAGCCCACGCCTTACGCCACAAGAGGGCGTTGCCTTTGTCGTTCCAACCTGTGAGGTCAACTTTGTGGGTCTTGTATCTGCCGCTTGGCAAGCGTATGCGCTCGCCGTTCTCGTCAAGGTCATATTCCTTTTTAGATTTCGCCGCCCATGCGCCGCGCTCGTCAAGTGGTCGCATAGTTAGCATGATATGACAATGGGGGTTGCCGCTGTCGGTGTCATGGATAGCAAAATCCACGCACATTCCTTTGGAAACAAATTGAGAGGAACAGTATTCCCGGACAAGCCGTATCTGTTCCTCTCGTGATAATTCTATGGGGAGTGCTGCGTCAATCTCACGCGCAAGCTGGGCGTTCCCGGCTTTCTCATAAAGCTCCACGCTGTTCCATAGTGTAGAACGGTCAGAGAAAGAGGGCGGGGCATGGGGCGGCAGCATGATTTCGGTATGGACAACGCCGCCTTTGCGGGTGTAGTCGTGGGTCATTCCGTCCCACTCGTTTGTCAGCTTTTCGCCGCTTCGGTAGGCGGCTGCGGCAACTGCTGATTTGCCTTTGCCCCGACTGACTATGCTGATGTTACAATGGTAAATGGCTATGGGTATCACCTCCAGTATAGCGGATATAAAACTTGTGGAAAATGAATAGCTTGCGTAGCAAGGTGTTCGGTTTCCGCAAGTACACAAAAGGGTAGACAGCGCAAGCTGTCGCAGGGGAAGTGTAGCGTCCCCTGTCTGCGGCAAAGCCGCCAATCGTAGCGCGGAGTAAAATCCCTGTGCGAAGATAAAGCCCTCGGCAGAGCGCACACGCCCGTTAGGGTGTATAAGTGCGCCCTTAGTGTCTAAGGGATTTATTCAGCGTTCCCGTTCTCGGCTCGTTTTTTCAGATATTCCCGTACCAGCTCACTCGTCAGTGCAAACCTAAGAAGTGCTGCGGCTTCCTCGTCGCTCATGTTCTTTGCTTCCGGCACAATGCTTTCAAAGACTGCGCCCCGAACGATAAGGCGGTGGCTGCGCGTTCTGCGTTCCTCTTTGGATAACTTCTGACGCAACATCTTTTCCCGGTTCTCAAACTGCCGGATTTTCTTCTTTCCGTCCTCAATCTCGACTTGCAGTTCCTCGCGGGTTTTCTCTTTTGGTTTTGTCATGGTTGGTTGCTCCTTTCTGCTCATAGGCATAGAAAAAGGACAGTCGATTTTCTCGGCTGCCCTTGTGAGTGGGTTATTTTATTTATGTTGTGTGCTGTTGAAAAAACACTTTATCCGATGTTCAATACATCATGGATTACCCAGGGTTGAACTGTAACCATAACCATATATATATAAATTACAAACAAAAGCACTTCGACCGTACCATTAACATTCTCGGATTGAAGTTTTTTTCTAAAATTATTCGGCAAAGCTTTTGATAACAGATAATAAATCCAATATCCCAAACAGGCTCCAGCCGTATTTATAATAAGGTCATTTATATCCGATGAACCCCAGCCAAACATCTGAACAATTTCAACAGATAAAGAGAATAGAAAGCCAGTTAATGCAACTGTCTTTATGTGATGATACTTTTTATACAGAAATGGCAGGAAAACTCCTAAAGGTACAAATAAAATTAAATTAAGTATAGTATCTATTGGTCCGGTTATCATACCGAGAAACGGAATCAGGGAAATCTTTGGACTAAATGATATTGTGCTTGTATAGCCAATACCTGCTACGGTTAAAATTCCAAATAGATAATAGCAAAACACAAATACAGCAGCAATATGAAGAAGGCTTTGCTCTCTTCCCGATTTTCTAAGATATAAAAAATACAATATGAGAATTGGAACTATAAACACATACCCGCTAATCGAACGGATAATAATGTCAGAAATTGGTAACATTTTTTTCACTCCTTTACTTGCTATCAAAAATTGTTTTCAAGTATATTATACATAATCGTGAGCCAAAATTAAAGTCGCATATTATTAAGTTTTTCTTCAATTTACCTGAATACCTGTGCTTGTATCTACATCATTTTAGCCTGTCGGCGGCGTTGTTCTCTCTGGCGTACCGCCGCGCTGCTTCCCGGCGTTCCTCGCTGTATGGGGCGGTCAGACGGAAAGAGAAACGCCCCTTTGCAATATCAAACTCCATGCAACCTGTTTCGGGGTCTGTGTCAGTCTTGCAGCACTCGTCGGGGTACTGCTCGGCATAAGCGGCAAGCCGCTTTTTGAGGTTGGTGTTGTGGGTGCGGATATGGATAAGGAGGTCTTTCTCGTCAAACCATATATCAGTGGTCTTTTCCTGTTTGGTAAGCCCTGTTCTCATGCAAGCTCCTTTCTGCGCCCCTGTTACGCAATAGGGGCATTTTTCGGGTGTTTTCCTCGACTCTTGACTTGGGTAAAACGGCGTTTTTGACGATAAAAACCGCCCAAACGGGGAATGTATCGTCGGGGCGGCTGTTATCGCAAGATTTCTGTTTTTTCCGGCTCTTGACCGTCAGACGCAGAAAAACGCAGACTGTCGGCAAGTATCGTTTTCAGCAACTTGTCGGAGAATGTTTCTGTGCCGTTGGGATTGAAAAACAGCTCCGCAACAATGGTCTGCCCGTTCCTCTGTGTCGTGATAATTCCGTCCGGCTTGGTCGGCGGGGTGGGTGTTCCTTTCTTTTCTGTCAATAGGTTGCTCCTTTCTCCGGGCGTAAAAAAGGGACTTCCCGTAGTTCGGAAAATCCCTCTCTGATGTTGCTATTCTGTTTTATGGTGCGGACAGTGCGGCGGCAGCCTGCGCCTTTTTCTTCGCTCGATATTCCCGCGCTTTGATACGGTCATACTCCCGTTGCTTTTCAAGATTTCTCGCCCGGTATTCTCTTGAATAGTTGCGGTGGTAGGCTCGGTTCTTTTCCTTTCTTGCTTCTTCGATTTCCTCACGCATTTGCCGGATTTCCTGCTCTGTCGGCTCTGCAAGCTGTGTCAGTTCATTTTCAAATCTGCCGATATGGTTAAAATATATCCCGATATGCTGAATAGCCTGTTTTGCCCTTTTCTTGTCGCGCTCATGCACTTCAATCCGACTGATAAACTCGTTGAGGATAGTCGGGGTAAGGTCGGTAAAGTCAGCGTAACGGTCTATCAGCTTTACAAACTTCTGCGCCCGTCCTCCCGCGTTTTCAAAAGCGGATAGCTGCTCCCTAAGCTGTTCAAGCTCGGCTTTCAGTGAGTAGTATTCTTCGGAATACTTCTGCGACATCTGCTCATAGCGGTCTTGTGGGATAGTACCCAGCGCGTTGTCCTCATAAAGTTTATTCAGCACCTTGTCAATCTGTTCAAGGCGCGTCGTGATTTGCGGGATACGCTTTTGCTGTTTCTTTGTCTTGTCGGTCTGCTGCATGGCAAGGCTCTTTTTCACTAAGGCTTCAAACTCTGCCCGGTTGCTGATAGAGTATTCCGCGATTTTTTTCAGCACATCTGCGACGGTCTGCATAAGCAGATCCGCGTCCATGATGTGCGGAGAGCTGCACTTGGGATTTTTGGCTTTTCCCTTGTGGTACTCGCTGCAATAGGCAACATGGCGCTTGCCGCCGTTTCGGTAATCTATGCGAATGTGCATTTTTGCGCCGCAGTCTTTACAGAAAAGCAAGCCGGACAGAGGGTGGATTTCTCCGTCCCCGTTGGGGCGTTTGACAGGTGCGTTTTCCAAAATCCGCTGCACATTTTCAAAGTCGGTGCGGTCGATAATCGGCTCATGCACATTTTCTGTGATGTGCCACTGGCTTCTGTCTACATAGTGGTTTCGCTTATCCCGAAAATGCTTTGTAGTCTTGAAGTTGACTACATCGCCGCAATACTCCTGCCGCGTGAGGATATGGGTCAGCGTGGCTTTGTTCCACTTGTAACGGTTATCCTCGTTGAGCGTCTTATTTTTACAAGTTCCCCGCCCGCGGTCTTTCATGTAGAAAGTGGGGGTTGGGATTTGCTCCTGTGTCAGATATACGGCGATTTGGTTTCGGTTTTTCCCGTCCAAAAACAGACGGAAAATAAGGCGTACAACCTCGGCGGCTTCCTCGTCGATTATCCAAAAATCCCTGTTGTCCGGGTCTTTGATATAGCCGTAAGGGGCTTCGGTGGCAACTGGCTTTCCGCTCATGCCTTTGGTCTTAATGCCCGTTTTCACTTTTTTGCTGATGTCCTTTGCGTACCACTCCGACATGATATTGATAAAGGGGGCAAACTCTAATGTGTCGGGGTTTTCGCTGTCTATGCCGTTGTTGACTGCGATAAAGCGCACATTGTTCCGTCTGAAAATCTCCATAGCGTTGCCGACTTGGAGATAGTCGCGCCCCCAGCGGGTAAGGTCTTTCATAATACACACGCCGATTTTTCCGCTTTCCACATCTTCAATCATGCGGGAGTAAGCAGAACGGTCAAAAAACCTGCCGCTTTCGTCGTCGTCAATGTAGTGCCGGATATTGGTTAGGTGCTGCCCTTTGGCGTAGTTCTCCAAAAAGATTTTTTGGTTCTGTATGCTGTTGCTCTCGCCGCCGTCCCTGTCCTCGTCGCCTACGGATAGGCGGGAATAAAGGGCTGTGATTTTATTGTAATTGCTCATGTGCATATCCCTCCTGCGTCTATAAAGGTGTTGTTTACAGTTAAGATTATGCACTCCATCGGGCACTGCCATACTCCACGCCCTGTCTCTTATAC
>ENA-OYHA01000533-OYHA01000533.1-human-gut-metagenome-genome-assembly--contig:-NODE-533-length-11543-cov-4.365599_pt1 | contig 11543 bp, 8 predicted proteins | sample MGYA00243759_ERZ652991 | MGnify/ENA primary metagenome ERZ652991 (study PRJEB26926, sample SAMN06165321) | human gut metagenome | biome: ENVO:00009003; feature: ENVO:2100002; material: ENVO:00002003... | reverse complement strand
CCCTTTCTCGGTCCTTTCTTTAAAATATAAATAAATACGTTTCATACTTTCTTACCATTATCTATTAATTTTTTCATGTTTCTCTGTTCTTATTTGATAATAACCTTTTCACTACGGAGCGATTTTACGTTTTCTTTATCCGTTATGCCTTCTTTCACTTTCAGATTCCTAATCTCAGCGCCAATCACATCATCCAGTACTACTGCATAACGCCCATCTTTCTGCTCAGCACTGATACTGCAATTATCTAATAGGAAGTCTTTCACATGACGCGCCCAGAAACCAAAAGAAGGTTGTATTTTCAAATCACCTACATTATAACGTCCCACCCCGATTTCAGGCGGATACGCTTCTGCATCTTCCACCGGATGTCCGCCTTTCACAAGTAAATTCACATCATGGAACTGTACATTTTTAATATACCCCGTATGCTGACCATTCGGCAAACGGAATGTTAGTCCTCCTTCTACAACTTCCGTATCCGGCAGTTTGAAACCTGCGATGATGGGAGTTGCCGTACTTTGAGAGCCATCGTATGTTTTCCAGCGATCTCCCCGGAAAGAACTTCCACCATAAACCTCATCAATGTCTACTCCACAAATCACAATATTCTCCACCTGCCCGATATCAGAGTTAGTTACCAACAATTCCTTACGTACACTTCCATTTTCCGTGAAAGTAAAAGGAGCGACATCGGCACCCAACACACGGCCTCTATTGGATATAGATATGAAGAACGGAGCACGCGTACGATGCATCACCGAACGGGAATGTATCGGTCCTGTCTTTCCACTATTCAGATAGACATTTTTTACATGTCCGCCATCATTGGTAGATATGGAGAAACCGGCTTTATTGGCACCCAGTACATAAATATTATCCACGTATAAATCCTGAATATCATCCGCTGTTTCCGAGCCTATCTGGAACAGGTTACAATTGGTATCTCCAACTATATTGCGTACCATATAGTTACGTGTCGGACGGGTAAAACCTAATGAACAATCCGAACCCGGTTTCACAATATCATCCGAACTGACACGCGAATAAATGTTCGTCACCGTTACATCATTGCACGCCATAAAGTCGTAGATATCACGGGCATTCCGGGTATTATGTTTGGCAAAATAGGTATCATGCACATGAATACCATCAGTACCTGTAGCCAACAAAACAAAATGCCCTCCCTGATCTATATGCAGCATATTGCTGACATCATAATTCTTCCGATTATCCGTATCTATATAGTAGGGCTCATCTTTTTGTGGATCATACCACATATCTTTACCTATATTCCAGCCTCCAATTTCAATATTGGTACAAAGTTTCAAAGAGAACATTTTGTCGCAACGTTTCTCGGGAGCATTATTCATTACTTTATCAGAAGTAACCAGATTACCATTACCCGTGATACGTCCTGTACCCACAATCTTCACATTATCAATACGTTCTCCAAAGAACATTGCATTACGGAAAAATGTATGTCCCACATCCTGCTTCGTCAGATAGTTTTCCGGATCGGCATAAGGGCGAGGATCGGTAGGAGAAAGTCCCGAACGGTAAGCCCGGTCACTAAACCAGGTCGTTTCCGGCACATCACCACCCGGAAGTCCCTGAATTGTGGCATCTGCATCCAGATGCAGCCAAACATTGCTCAACAGATGAACCGTCCTCACATTATAGGTACCTGCCGTGAATCGCAGAATACCCCCACCCAACTTATTCATCTCTATAATAGCTTTGTTTATGGTTTCCGTATCGTCTGCTATTCCATCTCCTTTTACTCCCGTAGTCTTGATATCCTGCAAACCGGAATAGAACCAAGCTATATTTGATTCGCCCTGATTATCTCCTCCTTTCACAAGTAATTTAAAAGCATACAGTTGATTAGGATTCAACCGGCCGACGGCAGCAAAATCATCATCCGGTAATATCTCCGTTCTTACAGGTTTCCAAGTCTTTCCCCTATCCTCAGATAATAACAAAGTCACGGATTCCGCATTACGAGGGGTTGTCCAGTAGAAAGAAGTGAATGATAAATCCCAATCTTTTTTATACGTAAATGCCCGTAAGGGAGTACGGGTAAAATCGGCAACGGTCGTCACACCTTCAAAAGTTGCAATGGCAATCGGACTATGCAAGACTTCAGGTTGAGAGGTTATATAATCAGCCTCGAATGTATAGTTCCCCTTTTCCGGTATTGCCACTCCACGGAAACAAAGACGGATATCAGGTCCGTTAGAGGGACGGAAATCCAAATCTTTAAATATCAATAGAGTGCCATTCTTCCCATCTTTACGTATTTCCACATCTCCAACTTTTTTATAAGAATAGTTGGTTCCGGTTCTTCCGATAGACTGCTTAGGCAAATCACGGAGAATTACTTCTCCACGGCCTATTACATTTACCGTTGTATTATCCAACGTAATATCAATACCTTCCGGTACGCGGATAGTAACAGTAGTCATCGGACTACGTTGCCCTGCATAGAAATCAAGTGTCAGATTTCCCGCAGTCTTTATAGTAAATGCAGTACGATCCAACTTAATCAGAGGCGGCAATGCCCCTTTACGTATCCCCACAGGCAAACGCTTTTTAGAAGATGATTGCAAATAATCGCCATTAGTGGGGAAACCTCCCGTTTTCTCCTGTCCGGTAGAAGTAAAAAGACGATAAACACCAGAACCGGAATGAAACAATTGCTCCTTCAAAGCTTCAACTGAGGGCAAAGTGGAACTTAACCCTGCATTCTCGGGAGTGTCTACAGTATAACGATTGGTAGTACCTTCAAACAATAATAAAGAGTCACGCGTTAGTTGCCAGGGATACAATTCACCTGCCTGTATATTTGTTCCTGCCACTCCCAGCAGCAAAAGAACAAGAAAAGTTTTTAATAGTATAAACTTCATACCCAATAGTGTATTTCTCATAAATTAGCGGTTCGTATTGATATAGTTTACATTCTCATTCACTGCCTTATACCATGTCGGACCGGCAGTAAAGATACAGGCATCTATCCGTTCTTTTTCCTTTTGTTCCAAACCGGAAGGCATGTCAATCGGTTTAAATCCTTCTCTCACCTGTTCATAAGAAACAGCTGAAAGGGCATTCTTATCAGAAAATGCCCACTGATTATCCAGCAATAAAAAACCGGGAAGTACTTCGTCCGCTCTCACTATCTTCAATTCAGGAGTTTGTCCTGCGAACAAATTATGGGCAAAACGAACATTACGGGGCATCTTTTCTCCGCGACCTGATCCTAACTCCAAAGAACTATTCAGAAAAGTATTATAAGCGATATCCACATTCTCTACCCGATGGTATGAAGTTAACGGTTCTTGCTTCACATCCGTTTCCGCCGTAGGGCGTTCGTAGACTCCCACGCGCACCAACAGTCCAAATGACCTTACATCTTTAATATAATTATCGTAAACCGTATGTCCCTGATTAATGATACGAATACCGGCAGTTCCACGCAGATTATGCCCTATAAATGTATTTGCCTCTATCACATTGTAATGTCCATGGCGACAAACCAGTCCTCCGGCGGATTCATAAAACAAGTTTCTGCGCAACACATTATGACAGGACTTCACAGAAATAATCTCATTTTCCCCGCTACACCTGAAAAAGACATTGTCCTCAACAATTGTCCGAGATTCCAACTGAGAAGACCAAGAGTGTCCGATACGAATAATTTCTGCTCCATTACCACCATAAGGCTGACGTTCGCCGAAAAAATTATGATCTATCAGATGATTGTTCAAGTGGTTATCAGCACTTAGCCATACCTGTAAAACCAGTCCTCCTACCCGTTTATTAGCAAAATAACAGTGGTCTATCCGGTTATTTGTTCCTCGTAATCCAACCCAGTATTCATCCCCTTCATTCGGGCGTTCGCCTTTTTGGGGGTCATTACACTCATCAATCACACAACGAGTCATCCGGCAATAAGATGCATATTCTCCTTTCTCCCTCTGAAAATCAATCATATCATGCCCTATGGCCCACGCCTTATAAAAGAGTAAATCCTCCAGTTGCAGATACTCTCCATATATCTTCAGCCTTAACTTCCCCGAAACAACAGCCCTTCCGGGATTCTCAGCCCGCCAGACAATCGGCTTACCGAAAACCCCTTTACCCGTAAAATGTATTTCTTCCAGATTATGATACGTTCCGTCTTTCAGTACAACGGCATCCCCCGGCTGCAAATTTCCACTACCCAGCAACTGTTTCATCGCCGGAACATCTTTCGGTGAAAATGTATACTCTTTGGCATTGGCAAAGAGTGACACTGTTAAAAGCAAAAGAACACAAAGTTTTTTCATCATGTTTTTCTATTAGAGTTTAAAATCACAGAGCAAACATAGGTGATTAAAACATGAACGGAAATAGCCTCCTTCCCTCCTGAAGTAGTTTGAGAAGATAATTCAAAAGAATGGTACGTTTTTATAAACCTGAAGTGCAGATATAAAAAAATCGTCCCCTTACATTGTGATTACAACGTAAGGGGACGACCCTTTTCTAAAAATAGAAATTATTTATTTCTTAGCCGGTGCCGGAGAAGAATATCTTGCATTCAATCCATCTACGATTTCTTTTGTAATATTATAGATGCTGTCAGCATACAACAGGTTATCAAAACCGGTATTGCTGATGATCATGCTGTATCCCTTTGTCTTATTATACTCTTTCAGGAAAGCATTGATAGAATCACGCAATTGCAAGCTGTTCTTTTCGTTTTCGCTCATCAACTCTGACTGCAATTTATTGCCTAAAGCCTGCAAGTCTTGTTCCAGTTTAGCAATACGGTTGTATTCCTGCTGTGCTCTTTCCTGAGAAAGATATGCATTATTCTGTACTTTGGTCTGGAAATCCTGTTTCTGTTTTTCTAATTCCCGAGCTTTCTGGTTTATCGTCAAACGAACATTTTCACTCTTCTTTACCATACCTTCATTCAGGTCGATGCAGAAATTATATTGTGACAGAAGCGTATCTATTTCAACATAAGCAATCTTCATTCCAGAAAGTTCACCTGAAGCTTGTCCTGACGTAGTTGCCGTTTGATTATCAGCTTTACCTGTACACTGAGAAAATAAAACGATAAGTGCAAGGGCAGCCAAACCGTTTACGAGGTAGTTCAATCTCTTCATAACTTGTAAAAAATATAGTTTTTAAATTATTAATTCATACTATCATTTAAGGCTTTTTCCAATTCGTCAATGGAGAAACGGGGCTTCTTCTGTGCTTCCCGGTCCTGCGACTGGGCACACCCAATACCTCTCTCCCGCATTGCTTTATTACCGCTGACGTGCCCGTTCGGGAACTTTCCGCCTTTCACAAAAAAGACTTTTACACCTAATAATGCAATGCAAATAGCAACTATTAACAAACTTATCAATACTGTATCGAGCATTTCTACTATTTTTGTAATACGAAAATAGACTGCATTTCAGCAAAATGAAAATAAGATTTTCTTTTGCACTCAATTTGCTCTATTTTTGTGGGTGCAAATATAGGGCTTTGTATGGACTAACCCACTTTTTTTACCATAAAAAAAGAGAAACGGTAATAAAATAGCCAATTGATTTAACCATATTTAGCAATAAGAGGTTAAATACGAACATTCATAAAGGAATTAATATGGAAAAGAATGAACTGAAACCGGCAGGCGTTTTTCATTATTTCGATGAAATCTGCCAAGTGCCGCGTCCTTCGAAGAAGGAAGAGAAAATGATTGCTTATCTGAAAGCATTCGGTGAGAAACATAAGTTGGAAACACTGGTTGACGAAGCCGGAAACGTCCTCATCAAAAAGCCCGCTACACCGGGTATGGAGAACCGTAAGACCGTAGTACTGCAATCTCACATCGACATGGTGTGCGAAAAGAACAACGATGTGCAGCATGACTTCCTCACCGACCCGATAGAAACCGTAATTGAAGGGGAATGGCTGAAAGCCAAAGGTACAACGCTGGGAGCCGACAACGGTATCGGTGTAGCTACAGAACTGGCTATCCTCGCAGACGACAGCATTCAGCACGGACCTCTGGAATGTCTGTTTACGGTGGACGAAGAAACCGGACTGACAGGTGCCTTCGCCCTGAAAGAAGGTTTCATGAACGGTGATATTCTGTTGAACCTCGACTCGGAAGATGAAGGTGAACTCTTCATCGGCTGTGCAGGAGGTATCGACTCCGTTGCAGAGTTTACATATAAAGAGGTAGACGTACCTGCCGGATACTTCTGCTGCAAGGTGCAGATAAAAGGATTGAAAGGCGGACACTCCGGTGGAGATATCCATCTGGGACTCGGTAATGCCAATAAGATATTGAACCGTTTCCTGAGTCAGACTTTCCAGAAGTATGATATGTACTTGTGTGAAATAGACGGTGGTAATCTGCGCAATGCCATTGCACGCGAAGCACACGCGGTTATTGCTATACCGGAGGATTACAAGCATGACCTGCGTGCCGATCTGAATATTTTTGCAGCGGAAGTACAAGCTGAGTATACCGTAGTCGATCCGGGGTTGCAACTCATCTTAGAATCGGAAAACGCCCGTGCGAAAGCCATCGACAAAGATACTACGAAGCGTCTGCTGCAAAGCCTCTACGCTTGTCCTCACGGAGTGTACGCTATGAGCCAGGACATTCCCGGACTGGTAGAAACGTCTACAAACCTTGCATCCGTCAAGATGAAGCCGGGCAATGTTATCCGCATCGAAACCAGCCAACGCAGTTCTACCGCTTCGTCTAAGCAAGATATAGCCAATATGGTACGTACCGTATTCGATATGGGAGGCGCCAAAGTTACTTTCGGTGAAGGCTATCCGGGCTGGAAACCTAATCCACACTCTGAAATACTGGAAATCGCCGTCGAGTCATACAAACGTTTATTCGGTGTAGATGCCAAGGTGAAAGCTATCCATGCCGGACTGGAATGCGGTCTGTTCCTCGATAAGTACCCGGCACTGGATATGATTTCCTTTGGTCCTACTTTGCAGGGTGTGCATTCTCCCGATGAACGGATGCTGATTCCTACAGTAGATAAGTTCTGGAAACACCTGCTGGATATCCTGGCTAATGTTCCCGTAAAGAGATAACCCACATCCCTTATTCCTCTTATACGGATAGTTAAAGGGGAGTATGTAAAAGATGGCATCTTTTGATGTAAAAGATGCCATCTTTCGTAACATAAGATGCCACCTTTCGCTGCAAAAGATGGCATCTTTTGCATAATAGCCTATAGAGATATAACTCTTTTCAATATACCATCGTCTCATCAAGGTAGTAAGATAAAAGCGAAAGATATAATAAAGCGACAGAAATACCGTTATTTAGTAAAACCTACAGAACGTACGGTATGAAATCGAAAGCACTATACCTTATATATATATTCCCGGTACTTTTCCTGTTGTCCTTTGTCGCGTGCGATGACATGGATGATTATTCGTCCGACCCGAAGCATACACTTTGGTTCTCACAGGACACGCTGCGTATGGACACCGTACTCACCGGCATTCCCACTTCCACCCGCCAACTGAAAGTTTACAATCCACATAAGAAAGCATTGCTGATATCTTCCATTATTCTTGCTGATGCCGGCAAATCCGGTTTCCGTATCAATGTGGATGGCATTAGGGGAGATCAATTCTCCGACATAGAAATTGCAGGAGAAGACAGCCTCTACATTTTTGTAGAAGCGACTCTGCCTCAGCAGGACAATGCCGACATCAGGTTGATAAAAGACTCTATTCTCTTTCAACTGAACGGCATCCGGCAAGAAGTTAAGCTACGGGCGTATGCACAGGATGCTTTTACTTTCCGGGGGAAAGTAATCGAGAAAGATACATTGATAGCCTCCCGACGGCCGATATTGATTTATGACAGTATCAGTGTGGCTCCGGATGCGCACTTAACGCTGGCGGCAGGTACCCGCCTGTATTTCCACGGAAAGGCTGGAATGCAGGTGCACGGACGCTTATCTGTGACAGGCAGCCTATCCGCCCCGGTCGTTTTCCGTGGAGATCGCACCGACCGTATGTTCCCTTACCTTCCTTACGACCGGTTACCGGGACAATGGGGCGGCATACGATTCTACAAGACCAGTTACGAGAATCATCTTGTCTATGCAGACATTCATGGAGGAAGTTTCGGTATTCGCTGTGACTCTTCGATGACAGACCGCAGGAAACTGACATTGGAGTCTTCTATCATACGGCAGGTATCAGGCAATGGACTGGAGTTGACATCATGCCAGGTGGTGGTAGGAAACAGCGAAATCAGTAATGCGGGAGAGAATTGCGTCAGTTTGTTAGGAGGAGATTATACATTCACTCACTGTACGCTGGCTAATTATTTCAGTTGGAACGTACGGAAAGGAACGGCATTGCAAGTCCGGAATGAACAGGATGACATGGCCTATCCGCTTTCATCAGCCATATTCCGCAACTGTATCATTGCAGGTTCGGGCACGGATGAAATCAACGGAGGACGCTCCAAGAATGAGGGTATAGCTTTCAATTATTACTTCTCACACTGCCTCATCAACTCGGTGAAAGAAGAGAATGACAAGATAGTCAATGTGATTTGGGAGAAAGATGATAACTTCTCGCTGATGGATAGCCGTACACAGGAATACAGCTTTAACCTCAATGAAAAGTCTAAAGCCACCAATTTAGGAAAGCAAGAAGATGCTATCGCTTATCCGACAGACAGAAACGGGAACTCCCGGCTACGAGATGCAGCACCGGATGCAGGATGTTATGAATCTATGATCCTGCCATCACACTAAAAACGGCTTTCAATGAACATTAAACAATATATCACCTTTTCATTTCTGTTCGCTCCTTTTTTCTTCCTCTACGGACAAACAAGGAGAGATACTCTCTCTTTTCGCGTCGTCAGCTATAACGTTGAAAACTTATTCGATTGCCGCCACGATACGCTAAAGAATGATTACGAGTTTCTACCCGACGCGATGCGCCACTGGAATTATACGAAATATAAGAAGAAACTGGATGCCATAGCCCGCACGATCACAGCCGTAGGTGGTTGGACTCCGCCTGCACTCGTAGCCCTTTGCGAAGTAGAAAACGACAGCGTATTGCGCGATCTGACCCAGCGTTCGGTTCTTAAGGAAGCCGGATACCGCTATGTAATGACCAACTCACCCGACCAGCGCGGAATTGATGTGGCACTGCTCTATCAGAGAGATCAGTTCAAATTGATTTCCCATCAGGGTATTCCCATACCTCACAGATCCGGCAAAAAGAAATTCCGCCCTACACGGGATATACTGCACGTCTGCGGAATGTTGCTGAACAGCGATACCCTGGACATCTTTGTTGTACATCTTCCATCCCGTTCAGGAGGTGCAAAGGAGAGTGAACCCTACCGTCTATTTGCTGCCGGACAGCTGAAAGCCGCGGTAGACAGTATCTATTCCCATCGGCATCATCCGCAAATTCTTATCATGGGAGACTTCAATGATTATCCCGATAATGCATCCGTCAACAAAATACTCTCAGCAGAAGTACCACCCCAGAACGGTGACAGCCTGCAACCGCAAAAGCTCTATCACTTACTTGCCCGCAAGAGCGCAATTCGAAAGCACTTCGGCAGTTACAAATATCAGGGTGAATGGGGATTACTGGATCATATCATCGTGTCCGGCACTCTTCTTCAACCGGATGCGGATTTCTGCACCGGCGAGGATAAGGCTGATGTATTTCATTCTTCGTTCCTATTGACGGAAGATAAAAAGTATGGCGGTGTACAGCCATTCCGCACTTACTACGGGATGAAGTATCAAGGTGGTTACAGCGATCACCTCCCTGTATGGACGGATTTCCGGCTCATTTATTAATCCGAATACTGATACAGTTTCAAATCAAACTTCTGTACCATCACCAGCAAATGATCGAATATATCGGACTGAATACGTTCGTATTCTTTCCATACCTTATTTCGGGAAAAGAAGTAAACCTGAATGGGGACTCCATAAGTGGTCATTTCCTTCTGGCTGATAATCAAGTCCAAATCCTGGTTCACGACAGGAAGGCTGCAAAGATAACGTTCGATGTAAATACGGTAGAGTTGTGCATTGGTAGGTACCTCGCCTTCTGCCGGCTGATAGTCTGCCATCAAAGGAACTTCCTTACGGATGGTATCCAACATTTCGGGAGTGCAAAACTTCAGGGTCGTCATGTCCAGATAGATATTCTTATCCACACGCCGGCCGCCACTCTCCTGCATACCGCGCCAGTTCTGGAAAGAGCCGTTCACCAAGGTATAAGGCGGAATGGTAGAAATCGTGTTATCCCAGTTCTGTATCTTTACGGTGTTGAGGGTTATCTCTTTCACAATACCGTTGGCAGAGCCATTGGGTAAGGCAATCCAGTCGCCGATACGTAACATTTCATTGGCAGAGAGTTGCACTCCAGCCACAAAGCCCAGAATACTATCTTTGAATACCAACATTAATACTGCCGCCGAAGCACCCAGCCCGGCAAAGAGGGTTGCGGGAGATTTATCTATAAGAATAGAAATGGCAATGATAGCCGCCACAAAGAATAGCAATACCTGCAATACCTGGACAAAGCCTTTCATCGGATGGTTCTTACTGGTGCCTTTCTGATTATGAAAATCCAGAAAGACGAGCAACAGCCCATTCAGCGCAAAGGCTAAAGCAGCCACTATATACACGGCACAGACTTTCTGCGACAACTCCAACAGTTCTACTCCGTGTACAAAGGTATGAGGCAACAGGAAGTAAATCAGAATTCCCGGTAAGGTATGTATCAGATGGGGAACCACTTTCCGCTTCATCAGCAAAGTATTCCAGCGATGGGGGGAACGATTGGTATAATGCTTCATTCCCCCTACGAATATTGCCTGAAACAGATAGTCCAGCCCTATAGCTACGGCAATGATTAATATGGCGATGATAGTTTCATCAAATGTATTCGCTATTTTAGGATCTACTCCCCAGCCTATAAGGGTTTTATTCATCCACCCTCCTAATGTCGTCATATATTCCTCCGATCTTAATTGCTTATGGGAATAATAACAAATAAAGGGAGCTGTTGTTTAATGAAACTTCTTTCCGGCTTCATCTCTTACTTTTCCGGCTTCAGCAAAATAGTCCCGGCATATCTGTCTGGAACAGATTACTTTCGTTCCCGGATTAAACAAAAAAAGTATGAACCGAAACGTAAAACTTATCAGTATTCTTAGCCTCGGACTAATGCTGGGGGCCTGTGGTGGTAATTCGTCTTCACAAGAAGAAACTATCATTGTAAAAACTGCTACAGCGAGTACCTACAGCAACGAAACAGTCAAAGAATTCCCCATTATCACCCAACCGTTCCGCACCACAGAGCTGTCCTTCCGCGTCAGCGGACCTATCGACCGGCTGGATGTCTATGCCGGAAACTATTACCGTCGCGGAGATATTATTGCAGAAATCGATCCACGGGACTACCGCATCCGGCGTGAACGTGCTGAGGCCGTCTATCGCCAGGCAAAGGCAGAGTATGAA
>ENA-OYHA01000527-OYHA01000527.1-human-gut-metagenome-genome-assembly--contig:-NODE-527-length-11611-cov-6.179820_pt1 | contig 11611 bp, 10 predicted proteins | sample MGYA00243759_ERZ652991 | MGnify/ENA primary metagenome ERZ652991 (study PRJEB26926, sample SAMN06165321) | human gut metagenome | biome: ENVO:00009003; feature: ENVO:2100002; material: ENVO:00002003... | reverse complement strand
ACATAATATAGTTATGAAAGTAGGTTTGTTTATTCCTTGTTATATCAATGCTATATACCCCAATGTGGGAGTGGCATCGTATAAACTGTTGAAAAGTTTGGGAGTAGACGTCGATTATCCGTTGGATCAAACCTGTTGCGGACAACCGATGGCAAATGCCGGTTTTGAAGATGAATCGATGAAGTTGGCACTCCGTTTTGACGATTTATTCCGGGAGTACGATTACATAGTCGGTCCTTCCGCCAGTTGTGTGGCTTTTGTGAAAGAGAATCATCCGGGCATCTTAGAGAAAGAAGGACATGTTTGTCAGAGTGCGGGAAAGATTTTCGATATTTGTGAATTTATTCACGATGTATTGAAACCTGCCAAGATTCCTGCACGCTTTCCTCATAAAGTCAGCATCCATAATAGTTGTCATGGGGTGCGCGAACTGTTTATTTCCGCTCCCTCCGAACTGAATATTCCTTATTACAATAAATTGCGTGATTTGCTCGATCTGGTGGAAGGAATCGAAGTATTCGAGCCCAGCCATATCGACGAGTGTTGCGGCTTTGGCGGAATGTTTGCTGTGGAAGAGCAGGCAGTCTCCGTCTGCATGGGACGTGATAAGGTAAAAGACCACATGGCTACCGGAGCCGAATATATTGTCGGAGCGGACAGCTCCTGTCTGATGCACATGCAAGGTGTTATCAAACGGGAGCATCTGCCTATTCAGATTATCCATATTGTAGAAATTCTAGCGTCGCAATCATGAGTACAAAACATTCAAAGGCTGCCGAGAAGTTCTTGCAGGACAGCAAGATGGCAGCATGGCATAATGAAACCCTTTGGATGGTCCGTGCCAAAAGGGATAAGATGAGCAAGGAAGTTCCCGAATGGGAAGAGTTGCGCAACAAGGCTTGCGAACTGAAACTATATTCCAACAGCCACCTCGAAGAGCTTCTGCTGGAGTTCGAGAAGAACGCTACCGCCAACGGCGCCATTGTGCATTGGGCAAAAGATGCCGATGAATACTGCGCCATCGTCTACGAGATACTGAATGAGCACAACGTCCACCATTTCATCAAGAGTAAATCCATGCTCGCCGAAGAGTGCGGATTGAATCCTTTCCTGATGGAGCGGGGCATTGATGTCGTAGAGTCCGATTTGGGCGAACGCATCCTGCAACTGATGCATCTCGAACCGAGTCACATCGTACTGCCTGCCATCCACATCAAGCGGGAGCAGGTAGGCGAACTTTTCGAAAAGGAGATGGGAACCGAGGAAGGAAACTTCGATCCTACCTACCTGACTCATGCGGCACGTAAGAACCTGCGACCTCTTTTCCTGAATGCCGAAGCCGCTATGACAGGTGCCAACTTTGCCGTAGCTTCAACCGGCGACATCGTAGTCTGCACGAATGAGGGAAACGCTGATATGGGTACTTCCTACCCGAAGCTGAACATCGCCGCTTTCGGTATGGAAAAGATTGTTCCGGATTTGGATGCACTGGGGGTGTTCACCCGATTGCTTGCCCGTTCGGCTACCGGACAACCGGTGACCACCTACACTTCCCATTACCGCCGTCCCCGCGAAGGTGGTGAATACCATATCATCATCGTAGATAACGGTCGGAGTACATTGCTTTCCAAGCCCGATCATATCAAGACACTGAATTGCATCCGTTGTGGTGCATGTATGAATACCTGCCCGGTATATCGCCGGAGTGGGGGATACTCTTATACCTATTTCATTCCCGGACCTATCGGTATCAATCTGGGCATGGCTCACGATCCGGAGAAATATTATGATAATCTTTCTGCCTGCTCCCTGTGTATGTCCTGTTCTGATGTTTGTCCGGTGAAAGTTGATTTGGCCGAACAGATTTACAAGTGGCGTCAGGATTTGGATGGACTGGGAAAAGCCAATACAGGAAAGAAAATCATGTCCGGCGGCATGAAGTTCCTGATGGAACGTCCGGCATTGTTCAATGCAGCTTTGTGGGCGGCTCCGGTAGTGAACGGTCTGCCCCGTTTTATGAAATACAACGATCTCGACGATTGGGGAAAAGGGCGTGAACTGCCGGAATTTGCCAAAGAGTCGTTCAATGAAATGTGGAAGAAGAACAAAGTACAGGGAAAGGAGGAATCCAAATGAGCAGCAGAGAAGAGATATTAGCCAGTATTCGCAAGAATACGCAGACGCGTTATGATAAACCGGATATTGCGGATATGAAGCGATTGTCGTATCCTGACAAGATAGAACAATTTTGTGCTATCAGTCGTGCGGTGGGTGGCACAGCAGTAGTATTGGGCGAAGGGGAAGATGTGAATGCGGTAATACGCCGGACTTATCCGGATGCTATGCGCATTGCTTCCGTCTTACCGGATATTTCCTGTGCGACATTCAATCCCGACAATCTGGATGATCCGAAAGAGTTGGATGGGACCGATGTAGCCGTAGTGAAAGGAGAAATAGGAGTTGCCGAGAACGGAGCCATTTGGATACCGCAGACGGTGAAATATAAAGCTATTTATTTTATCTCGGAAAAGCTGGTTATCCTGCTCGACCGGAATAAAATCGTGGATACCATGTATGATGCTTATCGGGAGCTGGATGGACAGGAATATCAATTTGGAACATTCATCTCCGGTCCTTCAAAGACTGCTGACATTGAGCAGGCGTTGGTGATGGGAGCACATGGGGCACGGGACGTATTAGTGATATTAATCTAACGTTTCCTGTTTATTATTCTAAAATAAATTTGGTTTCAAAACAATGGAGCTTTATTTTTGTTGGTCAAACAAAATAGAGACTCCGTAAATAGAAAAACAGAGGCTCTATTGGTAGGAAGTAGAGCCTCTGTTCGGTATAAACAGAACTTCTGTTTATTGTAAATAGAGCCTCTGTTCCGGTTCGTTCATAGAAGAGTAGTCAAATGTTTAAATTTAAATGATATGTATGCCAATAAAGTAAAGAAAATAGCCGCCGTTCATGACCTTTCGGGAATGGGGCGCGTATCTCTCACTGTCGTTATTCCTATTCTTTCATCCATGGGCTTTCAGGTTTGCCCGCTTCCTACAGCTGTATTATCCAACCATACGCAATATCCCGGTTTCTCCTTCCTCGACCTGACGGATGAAATGCCAAAGATTATTGCCCAGTGGAAGAAACTGGAGGTACAGTTTGACGCTATCTACACCGGATATCTGGGCTCTCCGAAACAGATTCAGATTGTTTCTGATTTTATCAAAGACTTTCGTCAGCCGGATAGCCTGATAGTTGCCGATCCGGTGTTGGGAGATAACGGCCGGCTGTACACTAACTTTGATAGGAAGATGGTGAAAGAAATGCGCCACCTGATAACCAAAGCAGATGTGATTACTCCCAATCTGACGGAATTATTTTATTTATTGGATGAACCCTATAAAGCAGACAACACGGATGAAGAGCTGAAAGAATATCTTCGTCTTTTGTCCGATAAAGGTCCGCAAGTGGTTATCATAACCAGTGTCCCCGTGCATGATGAACCCCATAAAACGTCTGTCTACGCTTATAACCGTCAGGGAAACCGCTACTGGAAAGTGACCTGTCCTTATCTGCCTGCACATTATCCCGGCACGGGAGATACTTTTACAAGTGTCATCACCGGATCTTTGATGCAGGGAGACAGCTTGCCGATGGCATTAGACCGTGCCACTCAATTTATCCTGCAAGGAATCCGAGCCACTTTCGGGTATGAATATGACAATCGGGAGGGTATTCTGTTGGAGAAAGTACTTCACAATCTGGATATGCCGATACAGATGGCCAGTTATGAATTAATATAAGAGATAAAGAATCCCCACTGATACAATAAAGAATAGGAGGCAACCCCTTTAACATTTACAAGCTTTTGTCTCTCAATTATTTCCTTTACTTTTACCGTCGCTAAAGTAATCTGAAATAATTATATCTAATGACTCAAACACTGAAAACGACCGAACGCCTTGGAGTAGTGGATGCTCTGCGCGGATTTGCCCTTTTGGCAATTGTATTATTACATAATCTGGAGCATTATAATCTGTTCTTAGTACCGGAGAATGTGCCTGCATGGTTACAAACGATTGATAAATATGCATGGGACATCTTGTTTTTCCTGTTTGCGGGAAAGGCGTATGCTACTTTTTCTTTGTTGTTTGGCTTTAGCTTTTACATTCAGTTTCACAATGCGGAGAAGCGTGGTATAGACTTTCGCGGACGATTTGCCTGGCGGATGTGTTTGCTTTTCCTGTTTGCCCAATTACATGCTTTATTCTACAACGGGGATATTCTTTTACTCTATGCTGTAGTGGGTTTTGCATTGATACCGGTGTGCAGGCTAAAGGACAAAACGGTCTTTTGGATTGCCTTGATTCTGCTTCTTCAACCTTATGAGTGGGGTCGTGCTATTTATGCGGTGATAAATCCCGACTATGTAGTAGCAACCGGCCATTATATGCCTTACGCCATACGTGCACAGGAGGCAACCGCCAATGGTAACTTCTTTGAAGTTCTCTGTTCTAACATCTCCGACGGACAATTGTATAGCAATATCTGGCAAGTAGAAAATGGTCGTTTGTTTCAGACGGCTGCTCTGTTCATGTTCGGAATGTTGCTGGGACGCCGGAAATATTTAATAAAGAGCGAAGAGTCCGTACGTTTCTGGAAGAATATGTTAAAAGGTGCTGTCTTGGCATTTATTCCTCTTTATTGTCTGAAAACGTTTGTACCGGACTTAATCACTAATCCCTCCATGCAAATACCCTATAACATTGCAGTTCCATCCTATGCCAATTTTACATTTATGATTATCCTGGTTTCTATCTTCACCTTGCTTTGGTTTAAGAAAGAGAAAGGATATGGCTGGCAGAGTCTGCTGATTCCTTACGGGCGTATGAGTCTGACAAACTACATTTCCCAATCTATCATGGGAGTTATCATTTATTATGGATTCGGATTAGCTATGTACAAATATGCCGGAGCAACGGCCAGTCTGCTTATCGCATTGCTCATCTTTACTGTTCAGCTGATATTCAGCCGTTGGTGGCTTGCCCGTCATAAACAGGGGCCACTTGAATTTTTATGGCGTAAGGGTACTTGGATTTAGTGTCTTTCCACTATTCGAATTTGACAGTAACTTCTACAAGTTTGTTGCCGTAAACCCAGTCCGGACCTTCCTGAATCAGGCGGATTGCTTCCTTATCGGCAGATTCGCAAAGACTCTCTTTTACTTTGATGTAGAAGGGACGTCCTTCCTTGTTAACAAGGAAAGTTAATATAACTTTCCCTTTCACTTGTACGCATTTTTCATCCGTCGGACGAACGAGATTTTCCTTCAGGTACTTCTGATAGTTGCGTTTACCGATGACGGGTTGCGGAGTAATATCCTTGTTTGCTTGTTCGTCACCTTTTACAACAGTTCCGGCGGTTACCGACTTCTTCTTTTTCTTAGCTCCATATCCCACTACCACCACTTCGTTTAGCGCCTGTTGGTTTTCGTTCATGGCAATAAGCATCGTCCGGCTAGTATCTACGCGAATTTCTACCGGATCATATCCGATAAACTGCGCTGTCAATTGTTTCTTACCATCCTTTTTGACCAATGAAAATTCTCCATTCATGTTTGTGATGGTTCCGATGTTCGTTCCTTTATATGCCACACTGGCTCCTATAAGCGGTTCCCCTTTTTTGTCGGTCACTATTCCTTTAATCATGTTATTTTGGGGAAGGATAGTCGCTACCTTAGCCATCTTCATTTTCTTATCTGATTCAGATTCGAAAGTATCTATCGTTGCTACTACTTCTTGCAATGCAGCAGTCTCTTCCGAGACTTCTTCCATCATCGGCACAGCTGCCACAGGCGTACCTTGTGGTTGCGAAGTCGCTTGGATTTTGGCAATCATATCTTTCTTATCCGCTTGTCTCGCAGTAATTTCGGAAATAGGAGTGGAATCCGTTTTTACCTTTGTAGTAGCTAATGCGATTTCCTTTTGCGGAGTTGCGGGAACTGTTGGAGTGGCAGGAATTGCCGGAGTTGGTGGAGTTGCGGGTTCAGCCAACTTTGTGGAAACACTCTCTTCCGCAATGAACACTTCATCCGTCATGCTCTTTTTCAGGAACAGGAAATAACTGCTGATACCGAATCCGATAATCAGACACGCAGCGATGCTCCAGGTGATAGCATAAGTGTTCTTTTTCTTTGCCGAATGAGCAGAAACCTGCATCCGCAGTTTCTCGATCCGTTGTTCGTGATTTCCCTCCACCTGGTTGTATCCATCCATAGCATCGGCCAGGAAAGGGTCCTGCATCGACTCTTTTTCCAGCCGGTGTGCCTCTTTTCCTTTGCGGAGTCCTCGTATGTAGTCCAATAGTTTCATAGGGCTTGTTTCTTAATACAAATTTTTAAGTTTCGCTTTCCGTTTTGGATATAGCTTTTCACATTGTTCAGAGTAAATCCGGTCTGTTCCACAATGTCGGCATACGACATTTCCTCTAAAAAGAAACGCGTAATGCTGGTCCGTTGTTCTTCGGGCAACTTTTCGAGACAGTGATGTAATGCCTTTAGTTGTTCTTCCGAACTTTCCTCCTCACTTAATAGATGCAGAAATTCGTCGGATTCCATAACATTAACGGTATAATCTAACGTAATTTCCTTATTTTCCTTTCGTAAAAGTTGCAGGCAATGATTCTTTGCCACCCGGTAGAGCCATGGCTTGAACACTTTTATCTCATAATTTCCCAGTTTAGGCAATAAATCTTCAAACAACTGCATGACCGCCTCCTGTGCCCGGTCTTCATCATGCAGGTATTTCAGGCAAAGTCCGTATAGTAACGGGATATATCGGTTATATAATTCGCCGAAATATTCCGTATCGCCGGACTTCGTGTAATGTATTAGTAATTCCTCGTCCGATAGTTTTGATATTTTTCTTTTGAAAAACAACATCTATTCCTCTTCTTCGTCAATAATGACTTGATATTTTTCTTTCATTTCTTCAAAATCGCCTGTAATCTGATCTAATATTTCATGTGTATCCGTACTCTTTACCAATGCGGGCATACCGTAATAGATAGATGCCTTATATGGCAACAGTATCATTTTTCCTTTGGGCAGAGAACGTCCCATACCGGTCATGAATACGGGAATATATTTCACTTCAGGCCGCAGAGACAGGATGCGTGCTATGCCGGATTTAATTTTTCCCATCTGTTCCGGCTTTCCTCTGGTTCCTTCCGGAAAAAGAATCAGTGAATATCCGGCGTCGATGGCTTCAAGCATCTTACGGATCGGATCATGTTCCGAATCTTTTTCTCCTTTTCTTCTGATTAGCAGTGTGTTGATGAAAAAGTTGCTGATGGAAGCCTGAAAGCGGGTTTTCCCGAAATAATCTTCTGCTGCTACGGGTTTGACTTTCCATAAAAGTCCTCCGGGCAGGGAAGATAACAAGCTTAGGGTGTCCAGATGGCTGTTGTGGTTGGCAAGGATGATGAATTGCTTTTCCTTTTTGAGGAACTGGCAATCGGTGAACTGAACTCCTACAACCAATTTCAGGAACCATTGGAATACACCTTTATATATAATCTGCATGGCAGCAGCTTGCATGAATCTTTTTTCCATTCTCTCCGTTTAATATGCAATGTAATAAACTAAATGAAAAAATACAGGAGCCGTGTAGGCCAGAGAATCTATCCGGTCGAATACTCCTCCATGACCGGGAATACTGTTCCCCATGTCCTTAATTCCTTTATCTCTCTTGATGGCGGAGATGACTACGTCTCCCGAGAATCCGGCAATCGCAACGAGAGCACTTACCAGGATAACGTTGGGAGCGGAGAGGGGAGTCAGGAAACCGAGGAAGTAACCAATGACGGTGGTACTGATTACACCGCCCAGAAATCCTTCCCACGTTTTGTTTGGACTTACTTTCGGGAGTATCTTATGTCGTCCGAGAAGTTTGCCCCAGATAAATTGCATAACATCGTTGATTTCCGTAAGGAATACAAGGAATAATAGCAGACCTCGTCCTCCTGCATTGAATCCCGGAAGTTCGGGAAGCGACAGGAGATAAGCGAGATGGCTGATACCGAATACTGAAAGCATCAGAATCCACTGCAACAGAGCCATCGACTTGGTAATTCCGTGGGTGTCTCCCTTTAAAACAAGTCGTAAGGGCAATACGAGAAACATAACTACCGGAATGAAGATGATGAATGCTCCATACCAGGCAAGGTAAGCAAGGTAATATTGAATGGGAATGGCCAATATTCCCCAGAATAATGCTCCGCGATCTGCCTCTCTGAATCCCAACACCGAATACAGTTCTCTGAAAGCAATGAAAGAGAGAAAGGCAAGGAAGAAGTAAGAAATATTATAGCTGATAAATACAGCGCCGATAAACATGCCCGCCATGATCCACCATGAACGCGTGCGGGCGGAGAGTTCGCTGATATTTGTTTTTGGAGAGATTTTCTTTACGAGAAAAAGAATAAGGCTTGCCGTAACGAGCAGTCCGATGATGAGCGAAATGACGATAATCAGTTCATCGCTTAGCGTAGGGAATATGATATCCAGTAGTTCTTTCATTTTATTTCATTGTTTGTTGTGTGTGACATGAGGTACAGACGGTGTATCAGTGTTGCGACAAGGCCGACGTTGATTATTATCAGAGCTATGAGACATACCATCCGGTCGTATCCTGCGTGAATGGTGCAGGTGGCTACTACAAAGGCAAGCGTGAGCAATGCCATGCGGTGTTGCTTGGCCATCGGACCGTTAAAGAAATGCTGGTGTGTTTTGTAGGCTCCTATCCAGCGGAAATAAGCTGTCATAACGGCAAGAAGGGCTGCTAGCCATCCCAGTTCAATACCGAATCCGCCTGCTACATATCCGACGGGAATGATGAACAAAGCATCGGCAAAGCGGTCGGGCATATCGTTATAGAGATCCCCGTTGGCACTTTTTTTCCCCCCTTCAATAGCTACCATCCCATCGAACAGGTTGCAGAGTAACCGCGACTGCATACAAACGATGAACAGAATGTAGGCTACATACTTGTTGAAACCGGGATCAATGACTGTGCCGATCAACAGAAGGCACCCCACCATAGCGAAGAATACGCTCATCATGGAAATTTGATTGGGAGTGACACCCCAACGAGTTAGTTTGCGGGCAATAATAGTAGCCCAGGCCGTGTTTCGTGAGGCTATTTCCCGCCTTCCGTCGACTTCGTTTTTCATATTTATAATATGTTTATGATTGGCAAATATACACATCATCTTAAGAGTTGCAAAGGAATGAGTGAGAATTTTGAAATGACCCTTTTTTTCTGCCGGATAAAAAAAAGTTCAGGCAATTTATGGAATCTGTGTGAAATGTGCATCTCTATAGTAAAAGCGAACTAATAGTAACATTTTTAAAATAAGAAGTTATGAAAACAAATCAATTCAGAGCGATGATGCTCGTGCTGCTAATGGCAGTTATTTCTTTAGGTATGGTGAATGCGCAAGTTATTACTGTGTCGGGTACGGTGACGGATGCAAAGGATGGAAATCCGCTTGTAGGTTGTTCGGTACAGATAAAGGGTACTTCGAAGGGTGCAATAACGAATATGAAGGGGCAGTACACAATTCAGGCTAAGAAGGGAGAGACGTTATTGTTCCAGTATATCGGGTATAAGCAAGAGAGAAGGGTGGTGAAATCGGCTACGCTGGATGTGAAGATGAAAGCTGATGATGTGGTATTGGAAGAATGTGTAGTGGTAGGATACGGGCATGAGACGAGAGCTGCAAAAATGATGTCTGCTGCTTATATGGCGGTATGTCCGACACCGGGAATCATGTATGATGCTGTAAATGCGGAAGAATACGGGCAGATTCAGGAGAATGGATTTAAGAGTGTGTCGGATGCTCCGCTTTCTACTTTCTCTATTGATGTAGATGCTGCTTCTTATAGTAATATGCGTCGTTTTATCAATAAAGGTGAATTGCCTCCTGTAGATGCTATCCGTACGGAAGAATTAGTGAACTACTTTTCCTATGATTATCCGAAACCGACAGGAAGTGATCCTGTGAAAATCACGATGGAAGCCGGAGCATGTCCCTGGAATGCGGATCATCGTCTTGTACGTATCGGCTTGAAAGCTAAAGAAATCCCGACGGAACATCTGCCTGCATCTAATCTGGTGTTTCTGATTGACGTCTCCGGCTCTATGTGGGGAGCTAACCGATTGGATTTGGTGAAATCATCTCTCAAATTGTTGGTAAACAACTTACGGGATAAAGATAAAGTCGCTATCGTGACTTATGCAGGCAGTGCCGGTGTGAAACTGGAGGCCACTCCGGGTAGTGACAAACAGAAGATTCGTGAAGCGATAGATGAATTAACAGCAGGTGGGTCTACGGCAGGTGGTGCAGGTATCCTGTTGGCGTATAAAATAGCCAAGAAGAATTTTATCTCTAATGGTAACAACCGTATCATACTTTGCTCCGACGGTGATTTTAATGTGGGTGTTTCTTCCGCCGAAGGATTGGAACAATTGATTGAAAAAGAACGTAAGAGTGGAGTGTTTCTTACCGTATTAGGTTATGGCATGGGTAATTATAAAGATAAGAAGATTCAGGTGTTGGCAGAAAAGGGAAACGGTAATCATGCTTATATAGATAACTTGCAGGAAGCCAATCGTGTTTTAGTAGGCGAATTCGGCGCTACATTGCATACAGTGGCGAAAGACGTCAAACTGCAAGTGGAATTTAATCCTTCCCAAGTGCAGGCGTATCGTTTGATTGGTTACGAAAGCCGTCTGTTGAAAGACGAAGACTTTAATAATGATGCTAAAGATGCCGGAGATATGGGTGCGGGACATACGGTAACTGCTTTTTACGAAGTGATTCCTACAGGTATAAAGAATGAATATGTGGGTAAAATAGACGATCTGAAATATCAGAAGAAAGAGAAAGTGACAGTGAAACCGACAGGCTCTAATGATCTCCTGACTGTGAAACTGCGTTATAAAGCTCCGGATAAAGATGTCAGCAAGAAAATGGAACTTCCTTTCATTGATAATAAAGGCAATAATGTTTCTTCCGATTTCCGCTTTGCTTCTGCAGTGGCTATGTTCGGACAGTTGCTTCGGGACTCTGACTTCAAAGGAAATGCCAGTTACGATAAAGTGATTAATCTGGCCAAACAGGGACTGAATGATGATGATAAAGGATATAGAAGAGAATTCATCCGTTTGGTTGATGCTGCCAAAGGATTAGAAAGAACGAATAAGAATTAGGAAATCGGACAGGAGTCATTGTGAGTGTACGCTATATGACTATGCGTAAGATTCACAGATATGAATGAGCGTAGAATTCCAGATGGATAATCGTAGAAAATGATAGTGACGGTATATGTTCGGGATAGTGACGCTATCGCTGTTGTATAGCGTCACTATCTTTGTCGGATAGCGTCACTATCATTTATTTCGTCTGAATTTTGTCCGACCTGAAACGAAAAATAGCCGTAAACTTGTCGTTTACAGCTATTTAACTCTGCACGGGAGGAGAGGCTCGAACTCCCGACACCCGGTTTTGGAGACCGGTGCTCTACCAACTGAGCTACTCCCGT
>ENA-OYHA01000523-OYHA01000523.1-human-gut-metagenome-genome-assembly--contig:-NODE-523-length-11674-cov-3.929684_pt1 | contig 11674 bp, 20 predicted proteins | sample MGYA00243759_ERZ652991 | MGnify/ENA primary metagenome ERZ652991 (study PRJEB26926, sample SAMN06165321) | human gut metagenome | biome: ENVO:00009003; feature: ENVO:2100002; material: ENVO:00002003... | reverse complement strand
CGTCTCGTGGGCTCGGAGATGTGTATAAGAGACAGGTTCATACTTATTTTTCGTTTTGATTTTCCATTATACAGCTGACAGTCACGGATGGTGCAAGGTTACTGTATGTTTGTGGCTGGAAGAGGTAAACGGTATCGTCCGGTTGCTTTTCGAGGTGGTATACGAGCTTGTCGATGAGGTCTGTTAGTTCATCGGCATCGTGGTAGAGTTCGACGAAGTTTTCGCCATACCTGCCGAAGAGGGTTACCACGCTGTCGAACAGTTTTATTACCTGTGCTCCCCAGTAATCGGAGCCGTCGGGATTGAGGCAAAAGTTTAGTTCGATTCCGGTTTCAAGACCGTCAATCATGGTGGCAAGTTCTTTCACGGAACAGCTTGAAATGGGTTGGAGGACGGGTTTTTCTCCCTCGGTTGGGGTAATTTTGGGTTTTTGTAACTTTTTCATTATCAATATCGTTTTTGGGGTGTTCGTTTACGCCTAAAACCGTTTTCGTTTTTGCCCAATTTCATTTTCGTTTTTGGGCAAAAACGTTTTCGGTTTTAGGCGCGAAGTTTTATGCAGGTAATAGAGGTATTATTTTTCTATGATTGGTCGACACAATATGTTTGGGTGATTACGATTTGTCCATACCTGTCGATGTAATAAAAGAGGGTCAATGTTGAATGATTGCCATCGCCCGATTTTATGTTGACTATTAGTGACGAATCAGGATACAGGATACCTCTTACGTCTATATCTTCTGCTTCATTTGCCTGAGCGATTGATATTACTTCCGAACCATTGCTTTGAATGTCTTCCTTTAACTTGTCGAGGTTTTCGTAACGGCGGAGCAATAGGTTGATGTACTGGTGTTCAGTATTGACCGCCCCAAGCTCTTCGATTTCGTCCTTATCTCTCATCCAGAAAAACCTGTCGCTATCGGAATATTGAAGGGCTTCAATAAACAGGTAAAATGCCTCTTCCACCGACAATCCTTCCGCCGGGGTGCTTGAAAGTAGTTCTGCCATGCAAATGGAATGTTCCTGATAGTCCTTTTTGATTTGTTCCAGTGTTATCTTTTTCTGCTTCATGGCTTACTTTCTGTGGTATGTTTTATTGATGCGGACACCGTCACGCGAGGGTGTATTGCGTATTTCGTAAGGGATGGATGTGGGTTCGATTACGGCGAACTTTACCCATGTTTTTACTCCGGCGTCCCATTGCACACGGGCACGGCCTTTTTCGCTGTCGATTTCAATTACTTTGCCGATGCGGCCCACTACGTAGTCTCCGATGGAGCGCACTACTTCCAATCCGATGGAACATTCTGTTGCTATCATACTTAATTTATTTGTTTGGTGAGTTGATTTGTTTCGGGTTTGAAGAAACCGGAGGGAATGATGCCAAACTCTTCTATCAGTACATCATCGCTCAGGTATTCTTCTGTTGAGGGGGTATGCTTGTTGATTACTGTGTAGGTTTGGGATGCATTCAGGGCTTCGCAGGTTGTTTCCTGTGTGTCGTCGTCGTGCCATGCGAGTGCTCCGTGGTAATAACAGTGAGGACATTTGTCGGCTCCGGTGGGAACAAGCATAATACGTGAACACCATGTGCAGGATACCCAGTCGCCGGACTCGGCATAAGCGAGAACTACGGTTTTGCCTTCGCACTGCTCCGGATCGTCGCGGTCTTCGGTGTTTTCGGGGTTTTCTTCGTCTTCCAACACATCGTTACCTTCCCATTGGTCGTACAGGGTATCGATGGATTCCCAAAGGGCTTGGTCGAATAGCATGACGGCGTGTTTGTGAACTCCCTTTGCTGTTCTGAGGATGTCCTGATAGGTGCTTCCGGGGTGGAAATCTTCTTCTTCGTACAGCGGTATTTCATCGGTATCGAGTTCAGAAATATAGCACGTCATGTTGTGGAAGAATGTAAAGGCGATCCGGTCTTTGAAGATGGAGCCTGTGCCGTTGTATTCGTGGCGGAAGTTGACTTGTTGGTCGTTCTCGTCGAACTCAAACGAACCGTAACCGAATGATTTATCGTTGTTACGTTCGTGGTTGGTAAAGTATTCTTTTATGAGTCGGTAGATGAGGGAACAGAGCAACAATCCTGCTTCGTTTTGAGGATTGTCCGGGTTTGTCCAGATGTCGATGTTCAGCCTATCAAAGCGGTATTCTGCAATGTACTCGTCGATTTGTGCAAAGCATTCGGCAAAGGTGTCTCCGCTGGCTACGGAATGTGTTCCCTCGTTTTCTTCGGCTACATATAGTTCGTACCATTTGTCGGGATTGGCATCGGCTTCGGCAATTTGGGCAGAGAAATGTGCAATGATTCCGTTGCAGATGTATTTTAATAGTTCATCCATTGTGTTGATTGTTTTTGAGTGCTATGATAAAGGCTTCGATGTCTGAATTGAAGCAAGTATCGCGGGTAATTTTGATGATGGTTGAAAAGTGTTTCTTTATCAACCGAATGAGTTTATCCTGCGGCTCTTCGAGCTCGTTTACGTTTGTCCATTCCTGTCGGAGTATGGCTTGATGTATGTCGATGACTTTAGAGGCATGGCGCTTGACGAGTTTTGCATCAAGGGTGGAGAGCGCCAGTGTGTACTTTTGTATGAGCTTGTTGCGTGTTTCCAGTCCTCTGATGGATGATTTGGTGTAAGCGGGAACCCGTGCGGTGAAATCGCCCTTCGGCTCGAAGTTGTTGTAGAGTTCTGCTGTTGCATCATCCCTTTCTTTGTATGAATAGGTGGTGTAATCGACAGGCATTTTCAGCAGGTCGAATATTTCTTTGCGCTCGGGCGAGTGTTCGTTGTCGAGTATCACGGAGGCTTTGAATGTGCCGTCCATGAATACGAGTATGCCGTTTTTGTACTTCCACGGTATTCCGGCAGCTATACATTTCTTTACACGGGTGAGGTTCATAAGGGGTGGGTTATTTTTTGTTTACGGTGAGTTTACCGTCAGCAATTTTATTCATCGTATATTCGGGATTGTCCACGTCTTCAATTATCAGTACCCGGTGACCGGCTCTGATTAATTTGGGGATGTTATCACCTAAATCCCTGAAAGGAAATCCGGCGGCGTCTATATTGTCGCCGTAATGGTTCTTGAAGTGAGAGAGTGGAAGTCCCAACAGTTGGGAAACGGTTGAGGCGTCTTGTTGCATCATTTCGTAATAATTGCCGCAACGGTATAGTATAACACCGTCGGGATATCGCTGCTTCGTTTCGTGAAAGTGGCGCAACAGCGGTGAGTATTGCTCGTTTGTCAGCTTATCAATCATGGGTTGTTTCTTTATGAGTCTGGTCATAAGTCAGCTGCCACTCAGGGTATCTGTTCCAAACATCGGGCTCGGTTTCCTTTACTATCTCGCTGTTGAGCTTGTCGCGCATAAACTTCTGCTCCTGGAAGTTGTCGAAAACAAGGGCATCTTTCAGCCTTGTCTGCTTATTGTTTCTGTCCCTGATTACGATGATACCTTCTTCCGGTTCGCCAATTATAACACCGGAATAACCTATCCACCGTGTTACGGTGACAATGTCTAACTTCTGCTTTTGCAGGAAATGTTTTTCTATGTCTTTGTTCGATGTTTCCATACTTTCTTCACTATTATATTACCATGTGCATAGTGGGCTTGCGACTTTGGTTATGAATGTTGTGTCGGGGCGGTTGTACTTTCCGGTGGCGTAATCGTTAGCCACTTTCTTGTAGGTGAGTCCGCAGATGATACCTGTATCGTCCAGATAGCGGGCATCGACTTTGTTGGCGTCTATAACGGAGTAACCACGGTATCGCTTCGGCAGTTTATCCTCGAATACGGCGGAGACCCGGAAGCCGTTGTTCAACAGTTTTTCGCAGAGTTCCCAGTTCTCGCCGCTATACGAAAAGGTAAGGTCATAGTTTGCGTACTTCTTCGTCAGCGGCAGGTGTGCCGGAACTTTGGTGTAATCGTAGAACTGTATTTGCGGGAACAGCTGAAGGATGTTTTTACCGTCGAACACAAATTCTTCGAGGTTGATGTCGGACGTACAGTTGAGCCGCACAGCAAGTTCTTTGCTTTCGGCGGCTGCCTTTTGAATGGCCTGTTTTATTTCGTGTATCAGCAGGTGCATAAACATTGCCCGGTGCTCGAAAAAGTATTTGGTTTTCTTGATACGGGATTGCTCAATGGAGCCGCTTCCTTTATTTTTCAGCAGTTCGAGCTTGTTGCGTCCGGAAGCGTGCAGGCAGTACGGACTGCAATTACACGATTCGGGGCATACCTGATAGCCGCTGATGTTGTGCGGTGCAAGGTATAGCCCGTAAGTCATTACGTTTCGGCTGAGGCTCTTTATAAGTTTGGGCGATGTGGTGCAGGAGCCCAGATAACTTATGCCTAACTGCTTTTTTATTTGGTTGGGTGTTAGCTTGTCCATAATGAAAGGTTGTTTAGAGTACACCGAGTGGTACCCAGTAGGCGGAAGGCCCAAAGTCTTTTAGTCCTTTCTCATCCTGAATGAGTTCGGTGTAGGTTTGATACGTGGGGTCGTCAAATAAATCCTGTGATTGCGGCCAGCTTACAGGTTTAAACAGAATGTCTTCGTCGGGCTGCTTGCCGAACACATAGAGATAATCGGATTCGTGAACATAGCGCGCCTGGCTATTTTGATAATCGGCGGAGGGATAACCGATATTGTTTTCCTCGAAATAGCTGGTGTCCATGGGGTGTTGAACCAATGTATAGACTCCGGTTTCGGCACGGGCGAGGGTTATTACTGTAGTATCTTTGGTGTCGGGAATGTTGTCGAGGATAGCGAGTGAAATCCAGCCAACATATATATCGGTGAGGTCAAAGTCGATGGGTTCGTCGTCTTCTTTCTTGTAACCCTCAACACATAGCTGCTCGTCTTCGATATATACTTTGGTAACAACTGTATCGAAAGGTTCCGGCTCATCTTTCAGACTTATAGGAACATAGATAAGATTACTATCGTCGGTAAACTCAAACGAGCCGCCGTGTGCCTTAACCGCTTGGGTTAAGGCTTCAATTTCGAGGCGTTGTACGGCAAGCGCCATGTTGTAAAAATCGGGATGTTTCATACTGTGAGTTATTTACAGGAAAGTGATTGATTTATACCGGTTGCAGGGCAAGTTTGATTTCTGTCCATGTGTCGATGGGTACGATTCGCGGGTCAAAAAATTCCATGTCCATGCTTCTGCCGTTTAAGTCATCCTTGATAATCCTCGTTTTGTGGGCCTGCAAATAATCATCGCTATTATCGTATTCGCCTGTGTACATGCGGCTGGCGCACCCCCGGTGGTCAATGGTTCCATACGTCAGCGTATACATAGTTTTTTCAACAGTGCGGAACTTTAGTGTTCCCAATGGCTGTCCGGCGTTTCGGGGGTCGGTAATATTGTCGGAGAATGGCTGTGCTATAATTATCTCGGACAGGCTTGCCTCGTTGTTTTCTTTCAACTTCAGGCAGATATTATTGTCGAATATCTCGGCTGCTTCTTCCACGTCCAACTCTTTACCATCGGGAGTAAGAATGTACATCAATGGAGTGTACTTCTGTTTAATGATACGCTTATACTTATCGTAGGTAAATTGCTCAACGGGGATTTCCTCTTCCTGAGCAGCGGGGGCGATAAAAACAAGATCACCAGTCAGTGAGCCGTCGTGCTCCCTTACTTCTGTTGTGTCTTCCGGAATAAGGTACACGATCTGAAATTGAGATTTAACAACGAGACTGTCGTGAAAAAGTGTGTGTTCGACTATTTCGACAAGGTCGTTTAAATCATACTTGTTTGGCATTTCTTCGGTTTCGGGATCGTATAACGATATACCGAGTTTAACGTCTGCCTTATCGGCTATAAGCTGTTTGTATTCTTCGAGATTAAATGCTTTCATTATTCTTTTATTTAGGAGTGATTATTTGTTGTAGCAGGACATCCACCATTCATTCTCTCCTGGGAATGAACCGGGTGTGTAGCCTTGTATTCGGTGAAAGGTGAAACCATCTTGCATGAGGTCGTTTATTATATCATCATCTGTTATGGTGATGAGGTGGTAAAGCGAGTTCTTCTCCGGTTCATTGCCGGTATGGGTGCGGTATTTGTCGACCGGAATGAGCATGGAACCGAACTTGTTATCGGTAAATGGATAGCCGATGCCTTTTATACGGAACAGTCCTGCCAGCTCAATGTCTTCGACAAGGGTGAATTTCATAAAGCTCCATTGAGTGCGGCATTCGTGGTTGTCGCAAATCCATTGACCCTCTTTGAAGGTGGCTTCAGCGCTGCATAGCGGACATTCGGCTGTGGGTATTTTCTGGGAATCTCCGATAATGGGTATTTGTACACCGCTAAGCTGTTCCCAGTAGTCTTCGCCCATTTTACGTGCAACGGTAGCCATGTCGGCATCGTCGATGAGTTGAGCATCGAATCCGTGCACTGCCAAATCCTCGCGGCTCAGTACGGATATAGGAAATCCGTTCAGGTCCTGCCTTACCTGTGCAAGTAGGCTGCTTTCTTCGTTTGTCCAGTTGGTTTTCTTTTCAAGGTATTCTCTAACCTTTTCAAGTGTTTCAATAAATGCCATATTACTCTTCTTCTATTTGGTTTTCAAATCTTTCGGGAATGGGTATTTTCATGGCGGTATCGTGCAATATCTCCCGGGCTGTTTTCTTATTCCACTTCGACTTTCCGGCAAAGCGGTTAATAATAGACATGCTTGCCTGAATGGTCAGACACTGGTCGATACCCTCCATGTAGGCAAGCGCTTCTTCGGTGGTGTATCCGTCGGCTTTTAGCGACTTGGCGAATACGGTTACTTCGGAAGTTGTCATTTGTGACATGCCGGGAAATCTTTTCCTATCCATAGATTACTATTAATGATTGGGTATTTAAGACTAAGTGATTTTAATTGGATATGTTTGTAGGGGTAATAAAAAAAGCGATAGCCGGGGGTACTATCGCTTTTGGGTGTAGCTTAAAGGTTGCGGAGCGCTTCTTCGAGCTGTTCGGCCTCATCGGGTTTGTCTTTCCTGATTTCGTCGAGCATTTCACGTTCTTTTGTCTTCAGTTGTTCGAGGTCCTGGTCGGTGACGAAATATTCTTCACTGAGTACCTTTTCACGCATGGACTTAAAGTATTTGTGTAACTTACTGAAGCGGTAGTGAACGGCAATGGCTTCGAGCACACCGTGTCCGCTGTCCATGTTTGCTATCAGGCTGAGTGAGCCAAGCAATGTTTCAAACGATTGGGTGGGCTTCTCCGGCAGCATTCTTTTGTAGAGCTCTTCGCAAAATTCGTCTTTCAGTTCGTCGAACGGCGTATCACCACCGTTTTGCATCTGGAAGGCTTCTTCATCGAAAAGGCATTCGAAGCATACTTCGTCTTTGATGCGCAGGAACTCGGTAAGGGCCATTTCGTAAATGGTGTCGTCGTTGTACTTTTCCGGGATGTATTCGGGATGGAGCTTAGCCTGCATTTTCTCTAATAGCGTAGACCCTTCGTGCAAAGCGTCGTCGTCGATGTCGATTGTTTTGTAAACGATGGTGTGGAATGTCCAGCCGCAAATAGCAAACATCACTCTCTCGATATCCTGATTGCGGTAAGCATCTATCAGGCTCCGTGCTTTTTTGTCTAAGGGTTCATCGTCGGAGTCAATTTGCTGTTGCAGGGTTTCCATGAGCTTTTCGCACAGGGCTTCGTCCTCCTCCAGCTTTTTGAGTGTGTGGTTGAAGTAGATATTATCGTTGAAGATAACTTTTTCCTTATGCAACCATTGAAGGATGCTAACAAGGCTCTCGGTACTGATGGCTGTAACCGGCTCTTCGAAGTCTTCTCCGCTTTCGCCGTTCAAGGTTAGGTATAGTTCGTTGTCGGCATTGAGGAAGAGGTCGTACACGGTGGCGGCTTTCGCCTTTCCGTAGGTGTTATATTCCTTGTTGTAAACAATGGCAATGGGCGGATTGTCGTACATATCCTGTTCACTGGATTCACGATACCTTTCGCCCTTGTTCCGGAGGAAAGTGCCGATGCAGTTGCCGTTGTCTGTTACTGCTTTCTTTATCTGGAAAATAACACGCCCACGAATGGTTGCTAATGCGTTTTCATACATACAATTTCTGATTTTTAAATTTATATTCGGATTGTAACAATGGGTTCGAACATTTCGAAGGGATAGTCCATGACTAATGATTCGACGCTGCCGAAGGTGCGTTTCCTGTCGGGAATATCCATATACCGGACTTTGAAGACGTGGTAAGTCTGGTCGTTGGTCTTTACGGCACAGCGAGCAATGTACTCTTCGATGTGCTTCATGGCATGTTGCATTGAGAAGTAAGCGACCTCTTCGCCACCCAGCTGCTCATCATCTGTTCTGCGGTAGTAGTTTACGGATGTGATGAACAGGTCTTCTTCCAGTCTGCGCCATCGGGCAAATAATTCTTCCGGAGGCAGGTCGGGTATCTGGTAATTACGAATTGTGACCGGTACAACTTTAAAGCAGCGGTTGCAATAGGCGGTCATGGCGATGGTGTACTTGGCTCCCAATGGGGCAACCACTGATTTAACGGAGCGGTTGTCGTTGGGGTTTACAGTGGTATTATAACTGATGTCGATGCAGCCGCATTGGGCACATTCAAGTCTTTTCATCCTTATGTTTGTTTAAGAGTTCATTAAAAACTGGTAATTGTAACATTCGCAGGCCAACGTTCCGGCATCGTTGAACCGCTCAAAGGATATGCTTTCTACATCTACGTCGATGGCACAACCTTTGACTTTTTCGAGGAAGTCGTTAATTTCCTTTTCTTCATCGTCTTCAAGACCGGAATAGTCTCCATTGATTAATGCAGAAGCCCAATGTGTGGGCAACTTATAGGTTGTCAGATTATCGTTCTCCATATAATTCGAGTATGGGGTTGGTTACTTTTTTGTGTGCCCATAATGGACCTGCCGGGGCTGTACCGAGAAGTATGGCTTGCAGCGATGCTCCCTTGGTGTCTTGGGTGATGTCTTCGGCTGCATGGGTGTTGACGGTAATGGTTGGCAGCATGTTTGTGGCTGCGTTTTTGGTAGTTACCGCACCGACTATGAAGTCGGGGTATTCTTCGGTAGACTTGGCTTCGAGTTCTTTGAAGTCTTCCCAGTCGGTTACGGTGATAAGTATGGCCTTGTCGCCGAATCGGCGGATAAATACGTTATGTTGAGTCATTGTATATGTTTTTATCTGTTACACATGTTCATAAATTCTTCGGCGAGCTGGTCTTTCTCCCACGGATCATCAGCACCCATCACATAGAAAACATCGAATGCTCCGAGCATTCCCAAACTTTCATCAAAAGTGATAGAGGGGTCGGGTTTGGTGTAAGTTTCAACCATATCCCAATAGTCCTGCTCGTTTTGGTGCTCCAGCCGGATTTTGTACCCCTTATACCATTCTACAAAATCTTCTTTGAGAACTTTGTATTCCATCTGTAATTCCCGAAAACGTCCGGCTGGGAAAAGTAATTGTTTATTCATGTGCTCGATTACTTCGATCCTGCATGAACTTTCGGAATATGGACGATGTGAACGACACCGGAACTCTACCCACCGGTTGTGATTAAATGGATGGGTGTACTTAATACGTACTCCAGTAGAAGTGATTTCAGAAATAATGTAAATGAGTTCCCATATTTCGTGGTCTTTGCGTTCTACGGTTTCAAATGTTTCAGAATGGATAAAGAAGCGGTGAAATTGCTCGTCCCATTTCTTGATACGCATGAACCGATGCAGTTGCTTTTCTCGCTGGAACGGATAGAATGTTCCTACTCTTGATACCCGGTTTTTACCAAATGGTTTATGATAAAATTTCCTTTGTGCAGGTGTACACTCTTCATATTCGGGGATTGTAAACCCGAAATTGAAATTAGTATCCAACAGGCAGAAATCGTATATTTCCTGCATGGTTCGTGTGCGTTTCGTTGGCTTCATGAGTTAGTCTGGGTAGTGTCAGTTTTTGGTTTATCGAGGCCGAAGCGTTTAATCCAGTAATCTCTGCCCGGGGCGTGCTCCGGTGCATAATTAATGTTGCTGATGCTTACATCTATCATATCGCCGCCGTGATCGGTGCATAGAACGACGGAAGTGCGGTCAACCATCTGGTCCATTTCTTCTTTAGTGGCGTTGTCGGTTACCGTAATTTCGCACCGGTATGTTATTTCTAATACTAATTTTTTCATTCTATCACTTTTAAAGGGGTTTGCGGAATGTCTTAATGCCGTGAAGCTCATCACAATCGAGTTCGTCGGTGAGCATGGGTTTAATGGCTGCGGATGCTTTCAGGTAGGCTTTCGTATTGTAGAAGCGGAAGAAGAAATCATGTTGTTTCCCGTCTTTATCGTATACTGCTCCATGAATATCGGAAAAGCGGTCGTCGGCTTTTGAACAGATAATATCGTCATCCATTGTGATTTGATTCACGGTGTAGCCTTGTTTGACAATCTGTTCGAGGTACTTAGCCGGGTGAACATCAACCCTTCCACACAAATCGGTGTATTTGTAACTCGACTTTCGGAGTATTCGCAGTACCTTCGCCAGCTTTTTACGGCCTAAAGAGTGTTTCCTTTTGTATTCTTCCTGTGTCAACCCTTGTATAGTGTGCCGCTTGCCACCTTGCAGGAAGTCGTAACAAATGAGATTGGGAACATACCGCATCAGAGCTTCACGAATATCTAACTGTACTGGTTTCATGTTATGTTCTTAGTTTTTTGTTGATGTAACTCCGGAAGTTTCTGCAATGGCATACCTTCTGTTTCTCCTGTGTTTCGTAGCTCATATTGCAATCGCTGACGATTTGACCTTTGACGTTCATGTAGATATCTCCATATACATAATCGCTGGTAGTGAGGTACAAAGGCTGGTAATTGATTTTACCGCCCTCCTTACATCTTCCCTCTTTGAACAGGTAGATATAGGATGAACATCCCCTCATCCCGAAGAATGGATACTGGCTTAACTTATCAATGACTTGCGGGTGTAAAGTCTTGTCGTGATACTCATCGTCGCTTAGTTCGAGCATGTGGTCGAATTCGGCTGTGTCTTTATTCTCCTGATAATCCCACAATCCCTGACATACGGAAATGAACTCGTCGGACATGGATGTTTGAGTACCGTTAGTAACTACATCGAAGCGTGAAACCTGTATGTTGTTCTTCTTGCATACTTCGAGTATGTGTGCCATGGCTTTGGGATTGAGAGAGGGTTCGCCCCCTGTTATTCCTAAGTAATGTATGGACTGGAAGTTTTCTAAAAACGTTGTGATGTATTCCAGTTTAACATCCTCGTTCCGGGCATCGCCCCGCAGGCAATGGGCGCATGCCATATTGCAGCGCCTTGTAACTTCGATATTTAGATATTTAGCATATAATTTCCGCATTGCATTTCTATTTGGTTAATCCTTCTTGAATGTTGTACCAGCCTGTTTCCTTCACCTCGTGGTTATCCTGACCATGATAAGAAGAAATAGAATAGCTTATCTTTCGGCGGGCATAATCGTTGACTTCGACACCTTTAGGCACTTTGAGCAGCAGCCCGACGGATAGTATCACGTTCTTGGTTTCGGTGATATCGGGTATGGCTGTTATCTTCCGGATTTCCTGATCGATGTCTTTCCGGAAATCTGTCTCTTATACACATCTCCGAGCCCACGAGACGG
>ENA-OYHA01000521-OYHA01000521.1-human-gut-metagenome-genome-assembly--contig:-NODE-521-length-11708-cov-6.206900_pt1 | contig 11708 bp, 5 predicted proteins | sample MGYA00243759_ERZ652991 | MGnify/ENA primary metagenome ERZ652991 (study PRJEB26926, sample SAMN06165321) | human gut metagenome | biome: ENVO:00009003; feature: ENVO:2100002; material: ENVO:00002003... | reverse complement strand
GCACACGGGTAGTACCTACGTCAATAACTACCGCGCCTTCTTTCACCATTTCGGCTTTTACAAAGTTAGGTTGTCCCAAAGCAGCGATAATAATATCAGCTTCCTGACATTCTTTTACCAGGTCTCTGCTACGGCTGTGGCATACGGTTACTGTGGCATCACCCGGATAGGCTTTCTGCATCATCAGGGCAGCCATCGGTTTGCCGACAATATTGCTGCGTCCGAGTACGACGCATTTTTTTCCGGAAGTTTCTATATTGTAACGTTTCAACAATTCGAGGATACCGTTGGGAGTAGCGGATACGTAACACGGAAGTCCGATGGACATACGGCCTACGTTGATCGGGTGGAAGCCGTCTACGTCTTTACGGTAATCAATCGTTTCAATTACTTTCTGTTCAGAGATATGTTTAGGTAAGGGAAGTTGTACGATAAAGCCGTCTACATCGTCGTTGTCGTTTAGTTCGCGTACTTTGGCAAGCAGTTCTTCTTCAGTCACGTCACTTTCATAACGGATGAGAGAAGACTTGAATCCACATACTTCACAGGCTTTTACTTTGGCAGCTACATAGGTTTCGCTACCACCATCGTGTCCTACGAGGATAGCGGCCAGATGCGGACGTTTTCCGCCATGAGCCACTATTTCGGCTACTTCGGCTGCAATCTCTTGTTTTACTTGTTCGGAAATGGCTTTTCCGTCTATCAGAATCATATTTTCAGAGTATTTATTGGTGATGGGCAAAAGTAAAATAAATAACTGAACTCTCCAAAGGGATTGGAATTTTTGTCAAGAGATGAGCTGTATATTATTAGTTTGTCGGTGAGACAAACCATTTCTTTTAAAGGTTTCCGGGTATAAAAAGAGGGAGTTTCAACTCCCTCTTTTTATTATAATCAGATTTAAATCTATTGCGTGACTACTTTTTCATTTTAGGCATCATCTTACCCATCTTGCTGCTAGTTACCATCTTCATCATTTTGCGAGTCTGGTCAAACTGTTTCAGTAGGCGGTTTACTTCCTGAATAGTCGTTCCGCTACCTTTGGCAATACGTGTACGACGTGATCCGTTCAGTATTTCCGGGTTAGAACGTTCTGCCGGAGTCATGGAATAAATGATAGCTTCAATGCTTTTGAAAGCATTATCGTCAATATCAATATCTTTGATTGCCTTTCCTACTCCCGGAATCATGGAAGCAAGGTCTTTCAGATTACCCATTTTCTTGATTTGTGCAATCTGGCTAAGGAAGTCATTGAAGTCGAACTGGTTTTTGGCAATTTTCTTCTGTAAACGTTTAGCCTCTTCTTCATCGTATTGTTCTTGGGCACGTTCTACTAATGAAACGATATCACCCATACCGAGAATACGGTCGGCCATACGGGCAGGGTGGAACTGGTCAATTGCTTCTAGCTTTTCACCTGTACCTACGAATTTAATAGGTTTGTTTACTACCGAACGGATAGAAAGAGCCGCACCACCGCGGGTATCACCATCGAGTTTGGTCAGTACCACACCGTTGAAGTCCAGACGTTCGTTGAATTCTTTAGCTGTGTTTACAGCATCCTGACCAGTCATGGAGTCTACCACGAACAGAATTTCGTCCGGGCTGATTGCTTTTTTGATAGCGGCGATCTCGTTCATCATCTGCTCGTCTACTGCCAGACGTCCGGCTGTATCGACGATAACGAGATCATATCCTTTAGCTTTAGCTTCCTGAATAGCATGTTGTGCGATTTCTACCGGATTCTTGCTGTCCAGTTCGCAGTACATGGGTACTTCAATCTGTTCTGCCAATACGCGCAACTGTTCGATAGCTGCCGGACGGTAAACGTCACAAGCCACCAATAATGGCTTACGGTTCTTCTTGGTTTTTAGCATCCGTGCCAGTTTACCGGAGAAGGTGGTCTTACCCGAACCCTGCAAACCTGACATCAGTATAACTGCCGGACGGGCGTCGATGTTGATCTCGGCTGTCTCTCCACCCATCAATTGTGTAAGTTCATCATGCACGATCTTTACCATCAACTGGCTTGGCTTCACAGCCGTAAGAACGTTCTGACCAAGCGCTTTTTCTTTCACCGTATCTGTGAAATTCTTTGCAACCTTGTAGTTTACGTCGGCGTCGAGAAGTGCTTTACGTACGTCTTTCAGCGTCTCCGCCACGTTGATTTCGGTGATTTTGCCTTCACCTTTCAGAATCTTGAATGACCGTTCTAGTCTTTCACTTAAATTATCGAACATAGTTATTTAATTACGAATTACTAATTACAATTTACTTGGGCGAAAGAGAGACTTTTCCGTCTGCTCTTTATTTGAGCTTGCAAATGTACAAAAATCTCTTGTATTTATATCTTTTTATTCTGCCATTTTGCTTTTTTGAGATAAATATAACTTGTTATCAACAGTAAGCTATAATACACAATCTCAATTGTAAAGCAGATTTCGATTGGTGCTTTCAGCCACATTCCGATGAAAACAATGTAAGATCCGTAGATGATGATTGTTATTGTTTCGAGCAACAGGGCTGCTTGTGTATTTCCTGTTCCGGAGATGCCGTTGAACACCACGTTGGCTACGGATGCGATAAGCATGGCGAAGCAAATAACGTATACCGAGGGCACGGATTCTGTAATGAGTGCAGCCTCACTTGTGTAGATGGAGAGTAGAAACTGCGGAAATAGTGCTGATACCGCTACTAATCCCAGCATGATGAAAAAGGAGAACCGGGCAATTTTATTGATGAGCGGCATCACGTGCTGGATACCTCCTGCACCAATGGCGTTGCTGACAAGGCTGTTGGTGGTTGTAGCCAGTGCATTGACCGGGATTAGCAGTACGACGTAGATACTCCGGACGATATTGGCAATCGCCAGTTCCCGTTGTCCCAACCGTTCTACGGCTACAAAGAATACGAACCAGGTAGCCATTGACAGGAAATATTGCAGCATAGTGAAACATGAGATACTAAGTATCCGCATCAGTAATGCCAGGTCGAATGTGCGCAGGCGGTTCAGACCGTATTTCTTCAAATCGACGGTGAGGTATGTGTAAATGACGAAAAAGAGAATGGAGGAAGCTTCCGCCAGTACGGAGGCGATAGCTGCTCCCTTGATACCCATTTCCGGCAAACCGAACTTTCCGAAAATTAATGCGTAATCCAGTACGACATTGGTTAATGCCATGACGATGGCGTTGACAGTTAGTACTTTAGTACGTGTAATGCCGATATACAATGCCCGGAACATGACATTGATGAACGAGAAAAAGAATCCGTAAATACGCCAATCCAGAAATTCCATCGTTCCTTCGTAGATGGATTCTGAAGAAACCAGCAAACGCATGATGTTTCCGCCGAATGCTTTGGTGAATCCGAATAGCAGCAGGGCCATGACGAACAGGAACATGACTCCTTGAATCATGACGGGACCGACATCCGAATAGCGTCCTTCGCCGTTGCGTCGTGCGATGACTATCTGCGAACCGGTACTGAATCCGAATGCGATGGTGAATACGCATATATAAAATAACCCGCCCATAGCTGATGCTCCAAGGGCTACTTCACTCACGTGTCCGAGGAATGCTGTGTCGGTGACATTGATGACATTTTGTGCCAGCAAGCTTAGTAGTATCGGATAACTGACACTCCAAATCTGTTTGTTGGTGTACATAATTAAGTGTTTAAGTTTACACTTTGCAAAGATAGTGCTTTATTTCGATTCGGAAACGATGGGGTAGATGAAAACAATTTCCGGACCTTCGGGAGTTTTATCGTTGACGAGATAGTTTCCTCCGAAATGTTTTAGTAACAACAGGTTGATATCATGCCGGATGATGGTTTCCTGTGATACGAATGCATGGTCTGCCAAAGGTGAATTAGTGATCCGGAAACGGAGCATGTCTTCATTCTGGCTTAATGTGAATCGGATGATTCGTGCTTGCCGGTGTTCTTGTGGGTACACCAGTACGCTAATCAAGGCCTGTGTCAGTCGCATTATATCGGTATGGATTTGGGCGTCCGTTTCGCTGGAAAATTCAATCTGGATACCTGTTTCTTCGTTCCTCATCTGCGCCATGCTGCATGCTTCCTTGCATAGGGTAGTGGCATCATAGTCTTGCAACTGGAACTTCATCATCTGAGCTTCCAAACGGGATAAGTCGAGAACGTCATTGACAAGTCTCATTAACTTCTCCGAACTTTTGTGGATGATGTTTGAGTATTCTTGCCTTATTTCCTTGTCTATATTGGGTTCGCTGGCTATGAGTTGTGAGAAACCGACCACATTGTTGAGTGGGGTACGGATGTTATAGCTCATGTTGGACAGGAAGCGATTTTTTATTTCATTGGTCTTCCGCACGTTTTCTGTTGTTTTCCGGATTTCGTTTTCCGCGTATTTGAGTGCCTTCCGTACCATAAAGAGTCGTGCCATAAAGATAAAAAGCAGAATCAGGATGACAAATATAAAGATCAGATAGGTGAGCTGGAGCCGGTTGTTTTCCCTTTTTTGATCCAGTTCTGTTTTTTCGATATTGTATTTGCTTTGTATCTGTGCCATCTGATTGTTTGAGAGTACAGTGGCTGTCGAGTCTTTGATGGCAAGTGCCTGCTCATACAGGGGGATGGCTTTTCCGCTTTGCCCTGCCTGTTTCCATATTCTGGCCTTTTCGAGTAGCTGTTCGGCATAGTCGCTTGTGAAGTCTTTCTTCAACATCGTCAGTGTCGTGTCGATATAATCCGATGCCTGTTGGTAGGCTCCAATTGCCTGGTAATATTTGGCAAATGTGTCGAAATAGAGTACTTTATACATGAAATAAGTATTCTCGTCCAGATATTCTTTAGATTTTACGAGATGTTCATAAGCTTGTTGCGGCTGATGGGTATTCAGGTAATAATAGCTGTAGAACAGTTCATTGAACAGGTATACATCGGCAAATCCCGCTTTTAAGGATGGGTTCGCACTGATGTGGTTATGAAGAGTGTTTTCCAGTTCCTGCAAATATTTGAGTAGTTTTTTATTATCCTTCTTTTCTTTGACAACGGATACTAACTGTGATAATACCGAGATACGGACCACCGGATTTTCTGTCGGAGTGAGTAGTTGGTAGGCAGCCTCCAGTGCTTCTATTCCTTTATCCCAGCGCTGGCTGCCGATATATGCATTACTCAAGCATTGATAGGCAGCCATACTACCCCGGTTACTATTCATTTGGGAGGCTTGCTGTTGCATCTTTTGAGATTCGTTGATAGCAAGTTCGTATTGTTCGTTGAATGTGTACAGGTCTATCTGGAAACGTTTGGCATCAAAGAAGTAATTCCATAAATCTGATTTCCGGGCATGAGGCTCCATTATGGTGAGCCATTTGGCTACACTGTCTTGATTATTACGATTGTAATAGTATAAAATATGGTAGTAAGCAGCCAGACCGGCATATTTGTCATTTCCCAGTTGCAATGCTTCTTTCATTAATGCATCTGAATATTGGATACATTGCTGGTTGTTTTGTTCTATTCTGATGATTTGATTGAGAACATTCAGCCGTGTCGTATCGTACGGTAATGTTTCCAATACCTTTATCAGGCTGTCGGATTCCAAAACAATCTCGGTGCTGGCTTTTCCGGTGAGGGTGCAGCATAATAGAAGGATCAGGAGCAGGACTTGTTTCATTCGGCTTCCTCCTTTCCTTGTTGCTCATGGTAAATAGGGTGTGTGAACAGGAAACGGGCTCCTTCCTCATAATTGGAGTCAATCCATATTTTGCCGCCCAGCTGCTCGATAATGAGTTGGCAGATAGACAGACCGAGTCCTGTCCCTTGAGCATTTTCATTCAGTTTCTCAAAACGGTTGAATATTTTATTCTGATTCTCCGGAGAGATACCGCAACCGGTGTCGGTTACGGAAAACAGTGCTATGTCTTCTGTCTGTTTTTCCAGTTCCATGGTGATGGAACCTTGCGGAGTAAATTTGGTTGCATTGATGAGAAGGTTGATTAATAATTGTTGTAACCTTGCATTGTCTGTCGTCAATTCTAATGAATGGAGAGAGGTCGAAAAACGGACGTTAGCATTCGTTTGTTTTATTTTCTCAACCATGTCGATAACGTTTCTGCATATTGCCACTGCATCACATCGCTCATATTTGAATTTCATCTTGCCTACTTCGAGACTGGACAAGTCGATTACGTCGTTAATCAGCTTGAGTAACAGTTCTGAATTTTGCTGAATAATATCGCTACACTGTTTCCGGGTCTCGTTGTCGATGGATTCTTCCGTCAGGATGGAGGAGAAGCCGGACAACGCATTGAGCGGCGTGCGAATTTCATGGCTCATGTTGGAAAGGAAAAGGCTCTTTGTCCGGATGGAATTTTCTTCTTGCTTTTTCACTTTTTCCAGTTCCTGCTGTGATTGGCGCAGTTTTTTATTTCCTCGTCTGACCAAAAGGATGAAAAATACAATCAGTATGACTATGGATAGGATGGTGAACCAGCTCCAGTAGAGGATTGTCTTCTGTCTGTTTAAGTTGTCCAGTTCATTTTTATCTATTTGGTAGAGGGTGTGCAATTCATTGATTTGGCGAATATAATTCATTGCGTCCAAAGAGTCTTTGTACGTATTGAATATTTCATAAGCTTCACATGCTTCCTTGCTGTTTCCCATTAGTGTAAGTATGTGTGCACGATCTTTCAGTACTTGCAGGGATCTGTATGAGTTGGCTGCTTTGGTATGCGAAAGTAATTCGTCAAGTGTGGTTAGTGCCTGCGTGTATTCTTGGGATTCAGTGTAGTAGCGTGAATACAGGTATTTAATCATTAAATGAAAATATGGGTACTGGTGTTGCCGGCTGATTTGTTCGGTTTGTCGTATATAGTTTAATGCTTCCGGAAGATGATGCATCTGGATGCGATAGAATGCCTGACAATAAATAAGGTGGAAATCGTCTTGGGGATTCGTATCCTTGTTGATAACAGATTCGAGTTCCCGGATATTGTCTTCTATATCTGTCATTTGGTGATAGTTGAGCTTCGTCAGGATAAATTGGGACAAGATCGTTTTGATATATTGGTTGGCATGAGGGAGTTTCTGAATGATTTCTAATGCTTCCTTATACGATTTGATGGCAACTTGTGGTGTTGACGAACTTAAATAGGTATTTCCAATGGCGTGTAATGCGAGTGCTGTTCCCAAAGGATAGTCCATTTCTCTGGCTTTCTGGTACATCTGATTGGCCTGGTTGATGGCGAGACTGATGTTGCCTTCTGTGATTAAGGCTTGAACGGTCAGCAGATTTATCTGGAATAGGAGTGGGTATTGTTGTTCCTTTTGTAATTCCGGTTCTAAAAGTTTTTCCCAGGCAATGATGCTGTCGACAGGGGCGTCCGGACTAAATGGATGATTGTATTCAAGTAAAGGTTGTAATAAAGAAAGACGATCTGAATTTGTACGTGCAGCATATAAGGTGACCGATATTAATGCGGTTACGACTATTGCAATTATATGACGTCTGTGTTTTTTCACCTGATATAAGAATTGCTTGCTTGTAAGTTTATCTGCAAAAGAACTAAAAAGAGTGAAGATTACAAAGAAATCTTCACTCTTTTTTATAATTTATTTTCTTTTGAGTATCTCTCGTACCCCAGGGCCCTCGTGGTTGGGGTAGCCGGGAGTATGGTTTCTGCATCGTGGATCGGCATCTACTTTCAAACTCCGGTAATCGTCTTTGGTGCGGGCGATGTAATCATCAAGCATGGCACGGTGTTCGGCGAGGACTTTACTGTATTTAGGGTCTTTGGCGAGATTCTTGCGTTCTCCCGGATCCTTTTTCATATCATATAGCTCTTCTCCGTTACCTTCCAGATAGTGAGTGTACTTGTATCTCGGTCCGCGTACCATACGTCCGGGAGTAACGACATATTCATATTCGCTATGCCATTCGGAAACGACATAAGGGTGAGTTTTTTTCTGTTTCTCTCCTTTTAATATAGGTGCAAGGCTGATTCCCGGTTTTTCGGCCGGAACAGGAATTCCTGCCAAATCACAAAGGGTAGGCAGAAGATCCAGTGTAGGCTGTGTCAATACTTGGTCTATGGGCTTTTTCTGTTGTTTGATGCCGGGACCTGCAAAGATAAACGGTACGTTGGTCATTTCATCGTAGAAGCTGATGTGTTTGGTCACCATGCGGTGTGAAGCCATCCCATCACCATGGTCAGCCATGATAATAACGATTGTGTTTTTTCCGGCAGGAGTGGAGTAAAGTGCTTTCAATACGCTGTCTACTTGCTTGGAAACCATCTTGGTATAGTGTTGGAAAGCAGCAATGTAATGACGGTAATTCTCTTCATTCCAATGAGAGGCCTGGGTCATGCGGCGATGACTGCAGCAGATGTATTGTACAGGTTTAGGGATATTGCTCCAGTCTTCTACATTGAAATTGGCCGGTAGTTCCGGAAGGGTTCCGCTAATGGGGCGGTCGGTATGTACTCCTTCGTTCGCTCCTACAAATCCACAGATATTGTGAGGGTTCTGAAAATCTGCGATACAGATGAATGGTTCTTCCGGCGGATTACTTAGATAAGCAACAGCGTCTTCGCATGTTCCTACATCCAGGAAGCTGTCGTTATTGACCGGGAATTCCGGATCAGTGAATGGCTTGGCTACTGGTTCTTTATGCTTGAATCCTCTAAGTGAACCCATGTCATGCGTTTTTCCGAAGTGTACGGCTTCGTAACCGTTTTCAGAAAAAAGACTTCCTAATGTCGGTACATTTTCGGGAATACGTGGGTTGATAGGTTCGCTGGAGTTGGAACGTACATTGGTTTGATGAGGCATCATGCCACTCCATAAAGCAGCGCGTGAGGGTTGGCTGAGAGGGCAGCCTACATAAGCATTGGAGAAGATAACTCCTCGTGAAGCGACTTCGTCAATAGGGAGGGTGCAGCCTTGTGTTTGTCCGTAAGCTCCCACAACGCGTTGTGTCAGATGGTCGCACTGGATAATCAGGAAATTGGGCTTTTCTTGGGCCTGCGCTGTCACGCTGCACAGGGCTAATCCCATGAATGGATAAATAGTTTTCATTACTGGTTAGAATTAAGTAATATTTGATTTGGAAGCAAAAGTAGGAAAAAAGGAAACGTAAAAAAGGGCGAGGTAGTAGTTTTGGACGCAAATGAAAGTATTTTGTACAAAAATGAAAGGTGTGGCAAGCGGTTAGGGGTAACTATCGGTGATGGGAGTTGAATGATAAGTGATAAACGGCAGGTGATAAGTCATAAAATGGGTTACCGAAAAAGAAAACGGTGAATAAACTGCACTTGTTATGGCGCAGTTTGTTCACCGTTCATTTATAAGTTTGCTGTTGATTAGCTGTTCATGCTCATCAGGAATTCGTCGTTGTCTCTGGTTTTTTCCAGACGGTCTTTAACAAAGTCCATTGCTTCGATCGGATTCATGTCGGCAAGATATTTGCGCAATATCCACATGCGGTCAAGGGTTGTTTTATCAAGCAACAGGTCGTCGCGACGAGTGCTGGATGCGGTAATGTTGACTGCCGGGAAGATGCGTTTGTTGGACAGGTTGCGGTCGAGCTGCAACTCCATGTTACCTGTACCCTTGAATTCTTCGAAGATAACTTCGTCCATTTTAGAACCGGTATCGATCAATGCGGTAGCAATAATAGTCAGTGAACCACCGTTTTCAATATTACGGGCAGCACCGAAGAAGCGTTTAGGTTTATGAAGTGCATTTGCATCCACACCACCGGAAAGAACTTTACCGGATGCAGGAGATACTGTATTGTATGCACGAGCCAGACGAGTAATAGAATCAAGGAAGATAACTACGTCGTGACCACATTCTACCAGACGTTTTGCCTTTTCCAATACGATACCTGCAATTTTTACGTGGCGTTCTGCCGGTTCGTCGAAAGTAGAAGCAATTACTTCTGCATTAACGCTGCGCGCCATGTCTGTTACTTCTTCCGGGCGTTCGTCAATCAGCAGCATAATCATGTAAACTTCCGGGTGGTTGGCTGCGATAGCGTTTGCGATATCTTTCATTAAGATGGTCTTACCTGTCTTTGGCTGGGCAACGATCAATGCACGCTGGCCTTTACCGATAGGAGCGAAAAGATCGACGACACGGGCAGACATAGAGTCTGAATAACCGCCTTTGCAAAGTTTAAACTTTTCATCCGGGAAGAGAGGTGTCAGATGTTCGAAAGGAACACGGTCACGAACGAAAGCTGCATCACGTCCGTTGATCTTCGAAACCTTTACCAATGGGAAATATTTTTCTCCTTCTTTGGGTGGACGGATAACTCCTTCTACTACATCACCGGTTTTCAGACCAAATAGTTTGATTTGAGATTGTGATACGTAAATATCATCCGGAGAAGAAAGGTAGTTATAGTCGGAAGAACGGAGGAATCCGTATCCATCCTGCATAATTTCCAGAACACCTACTCCGTTGAGAATATCGTCGAATTCATAAGGCTTTTCGCGTTCAATAACCTTACGTTCCTGCTGCTGTTGTACCGGAAGATTTTCACCCGCATTGTTCTGCTGAGCGGCACGTGGCATCGGTGAGCGTTGTTGGTTTTGGTTCTGGTTCTGATTCTGATTTTGATTTGGGTTCTGAACCTGATTCTGGTTATTGTTGTTACGCTGGAAATTATTATTGGCGTTATTGCCATTATTTCCATTGTTGTTAGCATTGTTATTACCGTTGTTATTGTCGCGTGAGCGAACAATACGCGGACGTTGCTGCTGGGGCTGCTGCTGTTGAGATTGTTGTTGCTGTTGAGGATGAGATGGCTGTTCCGGTGCTGTCTGTGCTGATTCTGTTTTAGTAGCTTCGAATTTTCCGAATAATTCGGTAGGAAGCTCTATTTTTTCAGAAGGCAGATCTTCGATTGGAATAAAATCATCGTCGTCAACGCTGGATAAGATATTACTTTCCTCGTCGATAACGGGTGCAGCTTTCTTTTGTGGTTTATCTATTACCTTTTTCTCTACAACAGGCTTGTTAGGTTCAGTAGCCGGTTTATTTGTTTCTGCAACAGGCTTATTTGCTTCTGCAGCTGGTTTGTTTTTTGCTTTCTTCTCAGCTGTTTGCTGTTGTACCGGAGCTGGCTTTTCCGGAGCACCAGTAGCTTTCTCTGCAACAACAGGTTTAGGTTCCACTACTTTGGGTGCTGCCGGTTTTGCATTTTCTACTTCTTTTTTCTCTTCTGCATCAGAGCTCTTACGAGGACGGCCTACTTTACGCTTGGGAGTAGCAGTGTTTTCCGCTTTAGCTTCTACAACAACAGTTTCTTTTTCTTTGTTTGTACTTTCTTCTTTCTTGGAAGGTTGTGGTGCAGCTTTTACAGGAGCGGTCTCTTTTGTCTTGTTAGCCTCTTCACTCTTTGTTGCGGAAACCACTTTGTCTTCTTTTTTGGTAGGAGCTACCCGTGAACGCTTTTTCTTTTGTTCTTCATTTTTGCGTTCTTCTTTTAGCTTATCTGCGGCAACTTTCTTTGTAGCTCCTACAATGGCCTGTTCATCGAGTATTTTATAAACAAGGTCTTCTTTTTTGTATGAGTCTGCTTTTTTTATGCCTAACTCTTTGGCAATAACTTGAAGTTCCGACAGATTTTTGTCGTTTAATTGGATAATGTTATACATATAGTATCTGTCTCTTATACACATCTCCGAGCCCACGAGACGGACTCCTATCTC
>ENA-OYHA01000516-OYHA01000516.1-human-gut-metagenome-genome-assembly--contig:-NODE-516-length-11799-cov-4.680518_pt1 | contig 11799 bp, 4 predicted proteins | sample MGYA00243759_ERZ652991 | MGnify/ENA primary metagenome ERZ652991 (study PRJEB26926, sample SAMN06165321) | human gut metagenome | biome: ENVO:00009003; feature: ENVO:2100002; material: ENVO:00002003... | reverse complement strand
TGGTACTTCCGGCTGTGGGCGAGCCACTATTACTCATAATCTGTACACCCGATACTTTACCGTTAATCAGTTGTTCGGGCGAGGAAATCAGCCCGGAATTGAAATCCTTGCTGCTGACATTAGAGACAGATCCCGTCAGGTCACTTTTGCGGGTTGTTCCGTAACCGATAACAACCACATCACTCAGTACCTGAGAGTCACTTTTCATCTTTACATTCACGGTATTGTTGTCCGGAATGGGAACAGTCATAGTTTCATAGCCCACATAGGAGATTTGCAAAGTGGTAGCTCCCGAAGGAACAACAATGGAAAAGTTTCCGTCAAGATCGGTTATCACGCCGGTACTGGTGCCTACCACCAGGATACTGGCGCCGATAAGGGGTTCGTTCGTGTCGTCTACGACATGCCCGGTTACTTTTCTTCCGTCCTGAGCGGAAAGCGGGCTCGTAATTGCTGATAGTGCGATGCACAGCAGACATAGAAAAGCTGTGACGCGATGTCTTAAGGTTTTGTTTCTCATACTTGGTATTTAATTTAAAAGTGTTACTTATTCCAGCCAAATGCCGCCTATTTCTATTTCCGCCTGTTTCCCGGCAGTTCCTTCAAAGGACAGTTCAAGGCTTTCTATCTTTTCTACTTGGAAAGGTATCTCCGTTTGCGGACGGAAATAGTTGTCGAGGAAAACCGGATAGGCATGAGGCAACAGGGCGGTATTGGTCTGTCGCAGTTCCGTGAGAGGAATGCGAATGATATCATCCGTTGCAGCCGTACACGATGCGAGATAGGTATATCCGTCCGAAGTAATGAAACCTGCTTTAAGCCCCTCCGGCATCTTCTTCACGTGCAGACAGAGGTTACGGCCGGCTGCAAGGCGTTCGGGACGGCCGCTAATGTCATCTTTAATATAGCGGCGAAGGAAAAAGACCGGATTCGGGTCCTTGGATTCAAAAGTAATGCGGAGAGTCGGTCTCTCCGTCGGAGCATTCTCAATCAACTCACGATTGGTACGGCTCCACTCCGGCAAGGTATAGACTTCCAGGTTATTGTCGGTATCTCCCACTTCCAGTAAAGAAAGTGGCTTCGTAGAAGCAACTACATTCGTCTCCCACAGGGTAGCCGTAGTATAGTCCCAATCCAGCGGACTCTTGGCTACCCCGGAAGGGAATGTCTGTCGTTTATCTCCCCGACAAACAACGATGTTATACCTAAAACAACCTTCTTTTATATCTGAGGCAGGAACAATGGCACGGTATGTGTAACCACCTGCATAGTTCATCTTGATAGATGGATTCTTTTCATTCCAAAAGGAGATTTTATCAGTATAGATGATAACGGAGTCGGGCTGTTCATTGCCGGCTACAGTGGCTTGTATGGTCAGGTCTTTGCCGGCATCAACAGTTCCCACCGGAGAATGATTGACTATGAAGTCAAGGTCTGAAGGTTGAGAGTGGAGAGTTGGGGAGACGTATTCACCGAGAGTGATGTTTTGCCAATGGGTATCAGCAGTCCAGGTTCGGGAAGCGGATATGCCTTCGCGTTGCAAAAGATAAACACCGGGACGAAGGGCGGAAATGGTACCGTTCGTGGCGGCAGTATGTCGGGAGTTATCTTTATCTAATCCATTTATCTGGAAATATTTACCCAAGTCAGGCAAATCCAGCACCATATCCCATGCATTGGAAATGATATGCATCACTTCTTTATCCAAAGAAGGTTTGGCAAACGGATCGCTCACCTGCACTACATCGGGCATAACTTCCAGGCGCCAGACACCATCTTCCAACTTATCTATCCAATAAGCACCTGTACCCTCGTAACGGACAACGGGAGAACTGCCACATCCGGCAATGGCACGAAGCCGTGAAACATCTTTCGGAAGGGTCTGCGTCGTATTGGAATAGTAGAATTTCTCTCCATCGTTCAGTTCACTCAAATCCTGTACGTAGCTGACACGGAAGTCATTGAACAGCGTATCTGCCGGATAACCGCCAAAACTCTCTCCCCTGCCCACTTTTTGTGCCACTTCTGCGGCAATCATCAAGCCAAGAGCCTTGTTCGGAGTATAAGCCACATTCAGGTAATGAGTCTGATATTCGGTATTATATGCCGCCATATCAATAGGATCATACGCAAACTGTGTAATCCACTGGAAACCGGCAGAACGGAAAGTGCGGACAGTGGCAGGATAAAGATAGGAATAGAGATTGTCCGCAGGATCAAATTCATAAACCAGACGCGCCTTTTTATTGAAACCTTTCAAATTGGAGAAAGGAATATCGTATCGGTCTACCGCAGGCAGGAAGTTTCCTTTACGGGTATGTCCGGAAACAAGACCCACGGGATACCATTGATAAGTAGTACCCTGAACGGCAGTATCGTAGTAAGCCTCAACCACATGCTGATTGTGGCTGACATTATAGAATACCGGTTTCCGGTTGCCTGCACGTTTCAAGGCAGATAACATCTTGTTGATATAAGTACGCGTCTCGGCTACCGTACCCGGATGGCAGGGTTCGTTGTTGATTTCAAAACCTACGATGTAAGGATCGTCTTTATAGGCATAGCCTGTGTAAGAATTGACGTGGCGCACAAGGGCGGCAATATATTTTTCCTGCGCGGCAATGGCCTCTGCATCGCTATGAACAGCACATTTACCATAATTATAGGAAAAGCCGCCGGTAGGCTGGTTACGTTCGGGATAGCCATTGCCGAAGTTGGTTTGAGCAGTAATAACGATGCGAATGCCACGTTCCTGCAATTTAAAGATAAGATAATCCAGCAATTCCAAATGCTCGTTCTCCAGCAGGTTGCCTTCGCCATCGGAAATCTCAACGTCCCAGATGTGGATGCGATAAGCATTCAGTCCCAGACGTGCAAAGTGGTAGACATCACGGTCGATAGCAGCTTTGCGATCAATGCCCAGATAGCCCATTGCACGGTAAGCATGGGCAAAAGGCAGGGTATAATTCACACCAAAGAAAGAAGCCTCTTTCCGGGTATCGGACCAGCGCATGACGCCGTTGGCATCCACATAAACAGTAGGGATACTTTTTCGTACTTGGGGCTGTGCGCTTTTTTGTACTTTGTTCTGTGCCGGGGCAACTACCGCCAGCAAACAAGTAATCAAGATAAGAATGTGTCTCTGCATGTCATCAAATTCAAGTTGGTTTTTCTTGACGGCAAAAGTAATGGAGGGCAATTATTCATCAAAGCAGATATCGGACATAAAACAATACAAAAAGGACATCCACTGATTATCAACAATATACATATAACATTTATGAACAATAAGCATAATAACAGCCGGGAATTCTCAATCAAAAGACTACTACTTTTTCTCCATTTTCTTGTAATTATTAAGCATAAAAAAGTATCTTTGCCACATCCCTTTGCTAAAGATAAGATGAAAAGATACACTAACATACTAATTTTACTACTTCTTACAGGACTTTTTATCCCTGCCGGGGCACAAAACAACCCTTATAAGATAGATGACTCTTTATACCCCTTTTTTCAGCGCGCCACCAAATCACGAACTTATCCCCAAGGATTGCTTATCGCTGACACTCTTTATGCAGAAGCAACCAAAAAGAAAGACAAAAAAGCACAATGTTTGGCACTTACCATTCCGGTAAGTTTCTACTATAGTTCCGGCAATTATGAGAAACTGGAACAGGCAGCCACTAAATTAAAGGAAGAGGCACGCAAAAACAACTATCTGCAATATTACTATTCCGCATATACGAGCGAAATAAATTGGCTCCTTAACAACGGACATTCACTGCGTGCCCTGCACAAAGCCGAAGAAATGAAAGAACAGGCTTTCAAAGACCAGCACAACTACGGCATCTTTTCGTGTATTCGTACCTTGGGACACATCTACTATATGCGTCAGAATAGTGAGGTAGCAGCCGAGTACTACAAAAATGCCTTGGAATACATGCTGAAGCATTTGCCCGAACAAGATCCGTCATACCTTTACATGAACCTTGCTGAGTATTACCGAAAGAAAGACGAAGGTGAAGTAGCATTGGAATACAATGAGAAAGCCGTGAAAACTGCTAAAACCAATGAGAGCCGTGTAGCTTCCCTAATGGATAAATGCCAGACTCTGTATAGTATGGACCGAATCGATGACTTTAACACTTGCTATGAAGAATGCCTGCAACTGGTCGAACAATATGGTGTTATCCGCAAATCAGCTTTGTTGCGTTTACGTATCTGCAAACTTGTTCTGGATAAAAAATACGATCAGGCATATATAACCGCTGATTCGATAGGAAGCCCATTACAGATTTACCAGATACGCCATGAGTTATATCTGAAATCAGGAAACTATGAAAAAGCTTATATATATAATAAGTTGATTCACAGATATCAGGATTCAATCAATCGCCTGGTACAATCCGCAGACATCGCCGAACTGAATGCACAGATAGGCAACGAACGCATGAAACTGGATGCCAAGGCCCTGGAATATAAGAATGCAGCACTCAACCTGAGGAATACCCAACTGGAACTGGACCGGACAAAGTCACAATCTGAACTGGAAAAGATAAATGCTGAAAACAGCAGATTGGTATTGAAGAACCGAAATCTGGAACTGGCACGTCTCAATGTAGAAGCGGAAAAACAGAAAGCCATCTTAAAAGAGCAGCAAAGTGCTTCTCAACATTACATCGTAACTCTCAGCCTTGTACTCTCATTCTTATTTCTTTTCACCTGTTTCCTGATATTCTACCTATACAGACGCCGTAAAACAATGGCCATCTTACAAGAAAAAAATGGAGAGCTCACCATTGCACGCGACCATGCCGAGGAGTCGGATCGGATGAAAAGTTTCTTTATACAGAATATGAGCCACGAGATACGTACACCGCTCAATGCCATAGTCGGATTCTCACAAGTTTTATCCACTCCGGATATGGAGGTGGACGAGGAAGAGAAAGCAGAGTTCAGCATGCTTATCCAGCAGAATTCCGAGTTACTGACTACGCTAATTAATGATGTCCTCGACCTTGCCAGTTTGGAAAGTGGTAAATACACCATGCATCTGGCGCCTCATCGCTGCAATGAATTATGCCAGGTAGCAATGATTTCCGTTGTACATCGTAATCCGAAAGAAGTGAAGTCCTATTTCACTTCCGATGCACCAAATGACTTCTTGTTTGTGACGGATAAAGAACGCCTGCAACAGGTACTTATCAATTTCCTGACCAATGCGGAGAAACACACGGAACGGGGTGAGATTCACCTCCATTGCTCTCTCACAGAGAATCCGGGAAAGATAACCTTCTCCGTTGCAGATACAGGTCCGGGAGTTCCGGCAGACCAGGCAGACTATGTTTTCGACCGTTTCAGCAAACTGGATGAATTTAAACAGGGCACAGGACTCGGACTGAATATCTGTTCCATCATTGCCGAACGCCTGAAAGGTGAAGTGAAACTGGATAAGAGTTATACCAAAGGAGCACGTTTCCTGTTTATACTTCCACTGGACGGTGCTCCTGGTAACTAAACAAAACTCCCCACTCGTTGTTCTCTTCGGAGCGATAACAATCTAAATGAAGGAACAATGAAAAAGTTGACGTATTCTTTCCTGCTTCTGATGCTCCTGACATCAGTTCCGGCCCTGGCCGATTATGCGCCTGTCAATGTACAGACAGCACTGAAAAAGATGTACCCTGCCGCCAAGGATGTTGCCTGGTCACGGGATGAGGCTTACTATGTAGCGGACTTTATACAGAATGGTTACGCCACAAAGGTCTGGTTCAACTCCGAGGCACAATGGGAAATGAGACAGATTGACTGGGGAACAATGGACGAAGTGCCCAATGCCGTGTACAACGCTTTTGTTGCAAGCGAATATTCCGATGGAATGGTGCAGGGAGTCACATTGGTTCAATTCCCTAAGAAACAATCAGTAATTTCCGTAGTTGTGGGAATGGCGAATACACAAACCAGATACCAACTACTGTTCACCCCCGACGGAGGACTTGAGGATGAACGGAATGCCACTTACTTTAATAATCTGCTGGGAGCCGAGGTGTTCCTGAACACTTAACTTTGCCAATTCCGTGCCACCTTGTTGGCAAACTTTTGCCACCTTATTGGCAAACTGTTGCCACCCTATTGGCAAGACTCTGCCACCCTATTGGCAAAACCTTGCCAAGCCTATGGCAAAGAGTTGGCAAAGCCGAACTAAACATATTGCTTAGGCGTCACCCCGAACTCCGTCTGAAAGCACTTGGAAAAGTAAGAGTGATTGGAGAAACCGACCATGTACATCACCTCGGCAACCGTGAACTTCTGTTGCTTCAACAGCATGGCGGCTTTCTTCATGCGGATGGATTTAATGTATTCCACAGGTGTCATGCCCGTCAGTTGTTTTATCTTGCGGTACATCTGCTTGTTATTGGTGCCAGTCCATTCGCAAAGGGCATTCACATTCAGTTCGGAGTCTGAGATGTGTTCTTCAATCAGATGAATCACACTTGCCAGGAACTTTTCATCATAAGAAACCGCCTCTATCTCCTTCGGGGTGGAAAGAACTTCCATGCGGGCTTTCGCCTCATGCGTCTCCCGGCTATGAAGTAACTGCTCCACACGCGAAAGTAAAATATCTGGTTCAAAGGGTTTAGGAATGAAAGCATCTATATGCAACTGGATACTTTCAAGCTCTGTTTCCTTATCGCTTTTCGCCGTCAGCAAGATAATGGGAATAGTGGATGTAGGAACATGCTTCTTGATATGACGCACCATTTCAAGACCATCCATTACGGGCATCATGACATCAGCAATAATCAGATCGGGCATTAATTCCAGGGTAAGTTCCATACCTATCTTACCATTTTCCGCCAAACGGCAACGATATTTAGTATGCAGTATCTGATAAATAAACTCTGAAACCTCCGGAGTATCATCCACAATCAGAAGCAATGGAGCATCCGGAGCGGGCGTATCTGTATCTGGAACCACAACTGTAACTCCGGCAGCGACAGGTTCGATATCAGAAGATACAATTTCCGGAGAAACCTCTACGACAGGCTGTTCCATAGCAATCACCGGAAGGGTCAGCGTAATGGCAGTACCTTTATTCTCTTCTGAAGAAAGCTGAACTTTACCACCATGCAGTTCCGTATAAGTCTTTACCAAATACAGGCCGATACCTGTTCCCTCCTTCGTGCCTGCCGTCTTGGGAGACTGGAAGAAGCGCTGAAAAACATACGGTTGATCCTGACGGAGAACACCGATACCTGTATCGGATACAGAGATATGCACTTCTTTATCAGAAGCCTGCAAACAAAGCGTTATCTCACCCTCTTCCGGAGTATACTTCACGGCATTGGATAAAAGGTTATCCAAGATAGATTCCAGTTTTATGGCATCCATCTGTATGTATATCTTTTCACGGTCGGTATGGAAATGGAAAGTCAGCTTCTTCTCTTTCGCCTTCTCCTCTGCATACAAAGTGAATAAGCCACGCGCAAAAGACACCAGTTCGATTTGAGAAAGTATCAGTAATGTATTGTTTCCGCTATCCACCCGGTTGAAGTCCAGCCCCTGATGGATAAGCGAATTCAACTTCATGGCATTGCGATGCACCTGTTCCAGTTGTTTCTTCTCCTGCTGATCCTTGATGCCGGGCAGCAACTTGCTGATAGGCGCGATAATCATGCTCAACGGAGTTTTCAGGTCGTGGGAGAGATTCGTAAAGAACTCCATCTTAGCCTGAGACTGCTCCAGGATTTTCTCTTTCTCCAGACGCTCCAGTTTCAGACGGTTCTTCACGCGGAAGAAGTTGATTGTCCAGAGTATCAGGACAAGGCACAGCAAGACATAAACGGCCTTTGCCCACGGGGTGTAGTACCAGGGCGGAATGATGTGGATGTCCAATGCATACGTCTTTTCGGACGGTTTGCCATGCGCATCCAGTTTGCTCACTATCAGGCGGTAGTCACCGTAGTTCAGATTGTTGTAAGTAATCCGGTTCGTATTCGGTTTCAACAGGTTCCATTCACGGTCCACACCTTCCAGGCGATACAACAGTTTGCTTTTCTCTTCAAGGGAATAAGGCAGGTCGGAAAGTTCAAAAGCAAGATTGTTCTGGTCGTAGTCCAGATTTATACGCTGTGAGTAACGGATGCTTTGTGCGGATTGCACTGCATCAAGCGCCTGCCCCGCCCCAGACTGGTAAAGTTGATTATTGACGTAAAGGGCGGTTAATATCAAAGGCTGTTCAAGGTGTTCCGCCAGCAAGGCCTCGGGTGAGGAGATGGCAAAACCGTCTGCGGTGCCCAGATAGAGTTCTCCGCTTGTCTTATCAAAGAACATGCTGGTGAAACGCTTGTCGGTGATATTCAGGCGGCGGACTTCCAGAGTCTGTTGGTCGGCTACCCAGAAACCATCTGTGGTAGAGATCCAGATGCGGCCATCGGCTTCGGCCATGGAAAGCACTTCATAATGATTATAGGCATCAAAGGGCAACATGCGGATACTGTCGTTTTCGGGAGTCACGCGCATCACTCCGCCGGGGAAGCCTATCCAGATGTAGCCGTCTTCGGCACAAAGGATAAAGTTGGGAGTACGCTCGCCTTTCAGTTCACCGGCGGCAATATGGGTGACTTCGCCGGTACGGGGATTTATCTTTTCGATGCTGTTGGGACTGTTATAGAGCAATGCCCATACATTCCCTTCCCGGTCGGGAATCATCTGGTTGATGAACATGCCGGACAGGCCGTTGTGGATGGAATAAGTCTTCTCCGCCATGTAGAGTCCGCCGGAAGAACGCATGAGGTTTTCCTTATCTACAACGAAAATACCGCCGAGGCAGGTAGCTATCCAAAGTTGCCCGTCCCGGTCTTCAAAAAGGCTATACGTCCAATTGGCGTTGTAGCGGCGGGTGCTGTCCACTATGTTATAATGTATAAACTGGCGTTTTGCCGGGTCGTAACGACTGATGCTGCCATCCGTAGCCACCCAGAGTTGTTGTTCACGGTCTTCGTAAAGATGGCGTACCCGGTTGTGGGACAAAGGATATTTCCGGTCTCCCATCTTGTACCAGGCAACGTCCTGTTCCCCATCCATAAGAGCGGTGAAGCGAATGAGGCCGTTGGTGCCGCCAAACCAATAAGTTCCGTGCGTATCGCGCAGCATGGAATAGAACTGGTTGCCCTCCCCTGTTCCGGTAATCTGCGAGATAGGGATATGACGCAACACACTGTTATGGCGGGACATGGAGATGCCGTAATCCGTACCCAGCCAGACGTTATGCTCGCGGTCGGCAAAGATGGTCCAGATGATATTGTTAGAAAGGGACTGGAGATTTCGGGAGTCATGAACAACGTGCAACAGGGGCTCATCCTCCTGATAGACGTACAGACCATTATCGGTGCCTACCAGCAATTGACCGTTCCCGTCCAGTGCCAGAGACTTGACGGAGTTATCATGGAAAGCATCTATCCGCTGTGTATGCCCGTCGGCAGGGGTGTATTTGAAAAGACATCCTTCTGTGCCTATCCAGATGCAACCGCGTGCGGTATCTTCCAGAAGTGAATTGACAAACTGATTGCTTCGGCCACGGGTGACGGGCAGGTCTATGGTTTCAAAGCGTCCGGTGGCGGGGATGTAGCGGCAACAGCCGTTGTACGTGCCAATGTAGAGGTTATCGTCCGAGGCGCGGATAATGGAATAAATGGTCTGGTGCGGAAGTCCTTCGGTGATGGAGGAGAGTTGCCGGGTTTCCGGTGAGTAGGTATAGAGGCCGTTTAGTGTCCCCAGCCACAGCACGCCGTCACGCAATGCCAGTGTGCGGATGTCGGTCGGGAAGCCCGCTTCCGGTTCTTGGTAAGTGTCTGTCCGGTAATTATAAATCAGTAGGCCATTGTCCGCACCTATATAAAGATAGGTGCTGTCCACCACCGTACCGCAATAAATGCGCGTATTGCTACGCTCGCCGAAAGTGAAATGCGGTTGTGAGGAATAGCCGTCGTAACTGAACAGTCCTTTGTTGGAACCTATCCATATCAGTCCTTGCGTGTCTTGCAGGAAGCAACTGATGACGGATGCTTCCGTCCCCAGACTGATATTATCAAACAGCCTGTAATCGGACTTCTGCCCCGCCAGAGTGCAAGGAAGCCATATCTGTAACAGAATGAAAAGAAAAAGAACTGGTCTGTGCATATGCCGGGTTACGTTAAAGGTCCGGACTACTGTATTTCTTCGCACACCCGCATTTCCATGCCTTTATACACCACCACAATCTTATGCAGCCGGGTGCTGCCGATGGCACGCTTCACCGTATCGGTATCAGCGTAGCGGTTGGCTTGTGCGATAGCCTCCTGACGCAGTTCCTCCACACGGGTTTCGGGGTCTTTGTACTTGGCATACTTCAACTCTACAATGTAGCTGTGCGTCATGTCGGAGTAGATGTCCAGCATCGGACAGAGGAAAATATCGACATAGCCCGCCTGCGTATCTTGTTCGGAGATGGGGCGGTAGAAGCGGTTCTGTGCGGTCATGGCAAGGGTGAAGCCATGCACGAAGAACTCGCCCTTCTGCTTGTCGCGCTGCGAGGCGTAGGTCTTCAGGCAGTCAGCGATGTAGTCGAAGTAGGCTTGCCAGTTGCCATCGTAAGCGAGCTGACTTGCCAGTTCACTCTTTTCGTAGCTGCTGAAACTGAGGTCAGCTTCGTTGTAGGTGCTTAACAGATAGGTATAGAGTTGTTCCTGAACTACCAGATTGGGGATGATGAGTTTGGTTTTTCCCCGGTGCATGCCGTTGATGGTGAGCATGCCGAAATAGTAGAGTAAGCTCACGAAATTATCGGGATTGGTGATGCCGGAGGCAGGGAAGCCACTCTTCAGTTCGCCGGTGATGAAGCCCTGGCTCACGAGGGTTTGAATGACTGAGGCGTCGTGGGCAAACTCCTTGTCCTTGCGGATGAGCATGCGTAGTTTCTCGTAGTCGATACGGATGTTCTCTTCCACCATGCTTAGCGGTGCTTTGCCATTATCAATGTAGTTCTTGACGAAGTAAAGCACCATATTGGAGTTGTACATCGTGGTTTCGCCGTAACATTCCTGCGCAAAGCAATAGTTATCGTACCACGGTTTCATTATCTCTATCAGTTCGTCTACACTATGTTTGAATGGACTATTCGTTGAATAATAGGTCAGCATTTCACGCACTTCTTCTTCCGTGAATCCCATCATCTGATTGAATTTCGGTGTGAGGGAGTAGTTGGTTCCGATGTTGAAGCCGCTGGTAAGGTCATCCATCGTCACGGGGCTTACACCGGTGATGAAGCAACGCTTGATGCTGGAATAGGTTCCCGCCTTCACCTTATTGAAGAAGGCACGCAGGTAGCCTTCGCCGTGCGTTTCGTTGGTGTAGCGATGCAGGCTTTCGGGGTCGGAAAGGATGGCGTTGGTGAAGTGGTCGTACTCATCGATAAAAAGGTAAATATCCTGTCCGGCGCGTTCGCACTCATGATAAAGGAAGTCGAACTGATTGACGGCTCCTTCTATTGCGTCCAACTTTTCTTTGGTGCCTTGCGGCAGAAGATCGGCATAGACCTCGCAGAAGTAGTCGAAACAGATTTGGCAGTGCGCATCCAGTCCTTTGCGGTAGTTGTTCAACTCGCCGGTGATGCCGGAGAAGTTGAGGTAGAGCACAAGATAAGTATTACGGCTCGGCGTGGGGTGCTGGCCGATGTAGAGGTCACCGAACAGTGCTTCGAACTTGTCGCGGGTGCGCACGTCGTAGTAGTGTTGCAGTAGGTTCAGCGTCAAGCTCTTG
>ENA-OYHA01000500-OYHA01000500.1-human-gut-metagenome-genome-assembly--contig:-NODE-500-length-11994-cov-4.239719_pt1 | contig 11994 bp, 7 predicted proteins | sample MGYA00243759_ERZ652991 | MGnify/ENA primary metagenome ERZ652991 (study PRJEB26926, sample SAMN06165321) | human gut metagenome | biome: ENVO:00009003; feature: ENVO:2100002; material: ENVO:00002003... | reverse complement strand
GAGATAGGAGTCCGTCTCGTGGGCTCGGAGATGTGTATAAGAGACAGGTACGGTACTGTACTTCACCTCCGCACGCTCGTGCACCACAATCTCCACGATAGCGGCATGCAACTGGTTCTCATCGCGCATCGGAGCCGTACAACCTTCCAGATAGGAAACGTATGAATCATCATCCGCCACAATCAGCGTCCGCTCAAACTGACCTGTATTACGCGCATTGATACGGAAATACGTGGATAACTCCATTGGGCAGCGTACTCCTTTCGGGATATATACAAACGAACCGTCGGAGAATACCGCCGAGTTCAGTGCGGCAAAGAAGTTATCACGGTATCCCACCACGGAACCAAGATACTTCTGCACCAAATCCGGATGCTCACGTACAGCTTCACTGATGGAACAAAAGATAATCCCCTTCTCCATCAGCGTCTCTTTGAAAGTAGTTTTCACAGATACGGAGTCCATCACGGCATCCACCGCCATGCCACTCAGCGCCATCTGTTCTTCCAGGGGGATGCCCAGCTTATTGAAGGTTTTTATCAACTCAGGGTCTACTTCGTCCATGCTCTTAGGCGCATCTTTCTTCTTCGCCAACGGATCGGCATAGTAGGAAATAGCCTGATAATCTATCTCAGGAATACGGAGATGTGCCCATGTAGGCATCTCCATCGTCAACCAGTGACGATATGCTTTCAGACGGAACTCCAACAGCCATTCCGGCTCGTTCTTCTTCGCAGAGATCAGCCGTACAACATCTTCATTCAGCCCACGCTCAATGACTTCCGTATGTACATCGGTGGTGAAGCCGTACTTGTACTTCTCCTGCGTTAGTTCCTTTACATATTTATTGGGTTCTTCGGGTTGCATTATTTAATTAAGTATATATTGTTCTGTAACTTCTTTTGCAGCCGGGAAAAACATTCCCGCGAACGACTCTATAGGATAATATAACACGGATTCCTCCTTCATTGTTCTATCAATCATCGTATTATCCGAGTCGATAAACTCGACAACACAGATAAGCAGACTCACCAGCAGCAGAAACTTCAACGCGCCCAGTCCGGCACCCAGCCATCGATTCAGCCAACCGAGCGAGACTGCCTCCATCGCCTTCGTCAGCAAAGCCGCCACCAGCAGGAACAGCAATGGCACCACTACCCAAATAACAACAAACGCCAATATCTGGGCAAACGTCATGGAATCCGTTATCTTAGAAAAGACTCTCTCCGCTACCGACACATACAGTGCTTTTGCAGCCAGCAATCCGACAATCAATCCGAGGATAGATGCCAATTGCTTGATGAAGCCTTTTATAAAACCGATGACCGCTCCCGCACCAATCACCACTAATAAGATGATATCTATTATTGTCATAACTATATCTAAAAAAAGACACGGATTACACGGATAAACACGGTTCTTCTTTTAAACCAATCCGTGAAATCCGTGTAATCCGTGTCTAAAAGATTATTTCGCTTACAGAGTCTGTTTTACTTCTATTTCTTCGTAAGATTCGATCATATCGCCTACCTTGATATCGTTGCAGTTCGTCAGGCTGATACCGCACTCGAAGTTGGTACCTACTTCCTTCACGTCGTCCTTGAAACGTTTCAAAGCATTGATAGAACCGGTAAAGATTACGATACCGTCGCGGATCAAACGAGCCTTGTCGCTGCGTTTCACCTTTCCGGTCTTCACTACCGCACCGGCTACGAGACCTACCTTGGTGATATTGAACACCTCGCGTACCTCGATGGTTGCAGTTACCTGTTCCTTCACCTGCGGTGCCAACATACCTTCCATAGCGGCCTTCACCTCTTCGATAGCGTCGTAGATTACCGAGTACTTGCGGATATCCACGCCTTCGTTCTCTGCCATCTTTGCAGCGGCATTCGACGGACGTACCTGGAAGCCGATGATGATAGCATCCGAAGCGGCAGCCAATGAAACATCGGATTCGGAGATAGCTCCAACGCCTTTGTGGATTACATTTACCTGTACCTGCTCTGTAGACAGCTTGATCAGTGAGTCGCTCAACGCCTCAACAGAACCGTCCACGTCACCCTTAACGATAACATTCAGTTCATGGAAGTCACCCAGTGCCAGACGACGGCCAACTTCATCCAAAGTAAGCATCTTCTGAGTACGCAGACCTTGTTCACGTTGCAACTGTTCGCGCTTGTTAGCGATTTCACGTGCTTCCTGTTCCGTATCGATTACGTGGAACGTATCACCGGCAGCAGGTGCACCGTTCAATCCCAGAATCAATACCGGCTCAGACGGTCCGGCCTCTTTCAGGCGCTGGTTACGTTCATTGAACATGGCTTTCACCTTACCATACGCTGTACCTGCCAGTACGATGTCTCCCACCTGAAGTGTACCGTTTGATACCAGCATGGTAGCTACGTAACCACGTCCTTTGTCCAATGAAGACTCGATGATGGAACCTGTTGCCTTACGGTTCGGGTTTGCTTTCAAATCAAGCATTTCTGCTTCCAGCAATACTTTCTCCAACAGTTCTTTCACACCCAAGCCTTTCTTGGCCGAGATATCTTGCGATTGATATTTGCCGCCCCATTCTTCAACGAGATAGTTCATAGCTGCCAGTTCCTCCTTAATCTTGTCAGCGTTGGCAGTCGGTTTATCAATCTTGTTAATTGCGAATACGATAGGTACACCGGCAGCCATAGCATGGTTGATAGCTTCCTTCGTTTGCGGCATCACGTTATCATCGGCAGCGACAATAATGATAACCACGTCCGTCACCTTCGCACCACGGGCACGCATAGCGGTAAACGCCTCATGACCCGGAGTATCGAGGAACGTAATCTCACGTCCGTCTTCCAGTTTCACATTGTAAGCACCGATGTGCTGCGTGATACCACCGGCTTCACCGGCAATAACGTTCGCCTTACGGATATAGTCGAGCAATGATGTCTTACCGTGGTCTACGTGACCCATGACGGTAACAATCGGCGCGCGCGGTTCCAGATCCTCTTCAGAATCCTCCTCCTCTACAATGGCCTGTGCCACTTCCGCACTGACATATTCAGTCTTGTATCCGAACTCTTCCGCCACCAGATTGATGGTTTCAGCATCCAGACGCTGGTTGATAGACACCATGATACCGATACTCATACAAGTAGCGATGACCTGCGTCACGGAAACGTCCATCATGCTTGCCAATTCGTTGGCAGTCACGAATTCCGTTATCTTCAGCACTCTGCTGTCCGCCATTTCGCGGTCTTCCTGCTCCTGCATACGGCTGTTCGCTATATCGCGCTTGTCCTTACGGTATTTGGAAGTCTTGCTCTTACCTTTGGAAGTGAGGCGTGCCAAGGTTTCTTTTACCTGCTTAGCTACGTCTTCCTCGCTAACCTCCTGCTTGATGACCGGTTTCTTGAAACGATCCCTGTTATTGTTGTTACGATTGTTCTTGTTGCCACCTTGGTGATTATTACCACCACCGGCACCTTGCTGACCGCCGCCGGCATGAGGTCCTTTGCCTCCACCACCACGGTTGTCGCCTCCACGCTGGAAGTTGGATGCATTGTTGATATCCACCTTCTCCTTATTATTATTAATGCGGAGACGTTTCTTCTTGTTGGCGTTGGCATCGGCATCTTTCTCCTTGCCATCCTTCGCTTTGGTGTCTTCGCGGCGGATTTCTTTGATGATCGCCTCTTTCATCAGCTTCTTCTGATCCTGACGAATCTTCTCCTTCTCTTCGCGCTCCTTACGTTTCTCCTCTTTGGATTTCTTCTTAGGGCGTGTAGACTGGTTCAATGTCGCCAGATCAATCTGACCGATGATATTGATCTTAGAAACAAACTCCGGCTTGTGAATTGTGAAGATTTCCGCTTCATCACTCTTTGCAGGCGCTTCTTCTGCCACGGCAGATTTCGCCTCTTCCCGGACAGGTGCCACGGGAGCAGGTGTTTCTTTTTTCACTACTTCTTTCACTACTACCGGAGCGGGTTTGGGTGCAGGTTTTTCTGCAACGACTGCTGGCTTCGGTTCTTCTTTCACTACAGGAGCCGGTTCGGGAGCCGGAGCCGGCTTCGGTTCGGGTTTCGGTTCGGGCTTCAATTCCGGTCTGGGTTCCGGTTTCGGTTCCGGTCTGAACTCAGGCTTCGGTTCCGGTTTGGGCTGCGGTTTAGGTTCTTCCTCTACCACAGGCGCAGATGTTTCCACTTTCTTTTCTTCCACTTTTTCTACTACCGGTTTCCGGTTCAGTTTATCCAGGTCTATTTTTCCGACAGGTTTAAACTTCGGACGTGCATCTTCGGGGACAACAGTCTTTATTTCTTCAACTTTCGGTTTCTCCGTAGTCTCAGCCTCGTAACCATCGATAGATACCGATGCTTTGTTACGGTCTTTATTCTGCCGTTCCTGAATGAAACGTTCCGATTCAAGTCTAAGATTCTTATCTGTACTGAACTCTTTCACGAGCAAGGCATATTGCTCCTCGTTAATTTTTGTGTTGGGGTTTGCCTCAACGGCAAATCCTTTCTTCTGCAAGAACTCAACGACCGTTGAAATTCCTACATTCAAATCTCTTGTTACTTTATTTAACCTTATCGTCATACTAAAAAATTAATGAATAATGTGGAGAAAGAAGTTAGTGCAAACAGAAACAGATGTCGACAGACACTTTATTCTGCCTCGGGCTCTGCCTCAGGGGCAACCTCGGGCTCTGTCTCAGGCATAACCTCAGGTGCCGGATCCAATTCAGGTTCGCCTTCTTCAAACTCCAAACTTAAAATGCGTAATACCTCGTCCACCGTTTCTTCTTCCAGGTCGGTCTTTTCAATCAACAACTCGCGCGGAGCGTTCAGCACGGCCTTCGCTGTATCGATACCAATCGACTTGATGGCATCAATCACCCAACCGTCGATTTCGTCTCTGAACTCATCCAGATAGATATCTTCATCCTCAACAGCCTGATCCAACTCACGGAATACGTCAATGGTGTACTCGGTCAACATACTGGCAAGTTTGATATTCAAACCGCCTTTACCAATAGCCAGCGAAACCTCTTCAGGCCTCAGAAATACTTCTGCCTTACGTTCTTCTTCATTCAGACGAATAGAAGATATCTTCGCGGGGCTGAGGGCACGCTGAATAAACAACTGGATATTGGACGTATAGTTGATTACGTCAATATTCTCATTGCGCAACTCACGAACAATGCCATGAATACGGCTACCCTTTACACCTACGCAGGCACCTACCGGGTCGATACGGTCGTCGTACGACTCAACGGCAATCTTGGCACGCTCACCGGGGATACGGGCAATCTTCTTAATGGTAATCAGTCCGTCATTGATTTCGGGCACTTCCATCTCGAACAGACGCTGCAAGAATACAGGCGATGTACGGGAAAGGATAATTTTCGGATTGTTATTCTTGTTGTCCACACGGGCCACCACGGCACGCGCCGTTTCTCCCTTGCGATAGAAATCGCTCGGAATCTGTTCCGTCTTGGGCAGCAGCAATTCGTTTCCTTCATCATCGAGCAGCAGCATTTCCTTCTTCCATATCTGGTATACTTCCGCATTGATGATATTACCCACCTTATCAATATATTTATTATAGATACTGTCTTTTTCCAGTTCCAAAATTTTAGAGGCCAACGTCTGACGCAAGTTCAGGATGGCACGTCGTCCGAAGTTCGCGAAGATTACTTCATCCGTCACTTCCTCGCCCACTTCATAAGAAGCATCTATTTTCTGTGCTTCCGATAATGCAATCTGCAAGTTCGGATTTTCCAGGTCTTCATCCGCCACTACTTCACGGTTGCGCCATATTTCGAAGTCGCCCTTGTCCGGGTTCACAATTACGTCGTAATTCTCATCGGTGCCGAACATCTTCGCGATCACACTACGGAACGACTCTTCGAGCACGCTCACCATGGTGGTTCTATCGATATTTTTCAGTTCCTTAAATTCCGAAAATGTATCTATCAGGCTGATAGTTTCTACTTTCTTGGCCATAGTCTTATTTAAAACTGATTAAGTATTTAGTATATTTTATTTCATCATACGCAAGCATTTCGTCTTCCTGCACCAGCTGGGGGCGCTTGGCTCCTTCGGATTTCACTTTCTTCTCTACAGTTACAGTGAAATGCTGTTCATCGGCTGCCTTCAGCACGCCGCACAACTTGCGTCCATCTTTTCTCAGCACTTCCACTTCTTTTCCGATGTGGTTGGTGTACTGTTGCAACACTTTAAATGGCTGTCCGATACCGGCAGAACCTACCTCCAACTCATAATCCTCATCCTCACGGTTCAACTTGGATTCGATGTATCGGCTCAACTCCACACAATCTTCAATCCAAACCCCTTCTTTGTGGTCAATTTCCACCACAATCTTGTCGTCCGGGCTGATAGCTACTTCCACCAGAAAGTACTCTTTTCCGTCCAGCCACTCGTCAACAATCTGACAAACAGTTTTCTTTTCTACCATTGATTAACTATATAAGAACAAAAAAAGGAGCTTAATTGCCCCTCCACCTTTCATCCATTGCGGTTGCAAAGATATAAATAATCTATTCGACTACAAAATATTAGAAAGAAAAAAGAATAATTAAGGGGTTATCTTCCTGTTTTCTCTTTCCATTCCTCCACTGTCCTCGTCCGGGACGAGAAGTTGACGCCGATACAAATCACCTTGCGCTTGTCCGTAAGATAAGGTTTGGCATAGTTTTTTTCTTCAATCTGACGGAGTGCCTCGTCGGCCGAGCCGTCGAGTTTAAATTCGAAGATGTAAACATAATCTTTCAGTTCGATGATGCAGTCCACACGGCCGATGGCCTGGGGTTTCTCGTTGATGAGACGGCAATTGCTTTCGCCTATCAGACGCAGAATGAGATAAAATGTGTACTGGAAATATTTTTCGGTAGCCTCGGGAGTCCCAAGCGAATCGTGGCTGTCATACGCTATGCTCGACAGGAAAGCGGTCAAGGAATCACGGAATTCGGCCGTCTCACCGTCTTCCAGCAGGATGAGGGCATCGATTACCCACGAGGAGATGTTGCCGTCCTTCGGTTTCAGGTAATCGTTCGCTATCATGGCGAGAAAGCCTTGCCGCACTTCGTTGTTGGGAAAATCCAGCAGATAAGCATTCCTGCGCATGTCATAGTCTTTGATGGTGAGGTAACCGCTTTGGTAGATCATCGGTAGCGGCTTCTCAACATCGGCTTTATAGTCCACAAACATGGCCGGGGCATAATATTTACCGGTCAGTTCGTTTATCCGCTCATGATTGTGCTTCAGCAGTTTTTCCAGATAGGTAGGCGTGCCGGTGGCGTACCAGTAATCAAAAATCCTTGTCTGATCGAACGCATTGAGCAAGCTGAACGGATTGTATACACCAATCAGTGCATCGCTGAAGTGGTAGCCATCATATTGCTTTTTGAGCATATCTTTCATTTCCCCCGCAGAGCATTGGTATCTCTCGGCCAATGCTGTTATTGGTTCGGCAAAGTAGTGCTCCATCTCCTGCTGCGTAATGCCACAAAGAGTATCGAAACGGCGATCCATACTGATATCCTTTGGCTGGTTGAAACCGCTGAACACGCTCACTTGAGAGAATTTGGTCACACCGGTCAGCAGTACGAACTGCAAGGAGGCATCGGCTCCCTTGAAGGTAGAATAAAAACCTTTCAAGGTCTCACGGTTTGCCGCTTCCTGTGGTGTATCGAGGGCATCGAGAATGGGTTTGTCATACTCGTCTACCAGAACCACGGCACGACGACCAGTCTGTTGATAAGCTCTTTCAAGTACACCCTTGAAGCGGTCACCAACAGTTAAATCCAAAGGGTTTTTACCATAAGCCACTTCCCACTTGGAGACATAAGTTTCTATTTTAGCTTCCAATACGCCCTGTCTGGCAAAGACATCGCCATTGAAATCTATCTTGAATATGGGGTACTGATACCAGTCTTTTTCGAGTTCCGCAAGAGCCAGTCCCTCAAAAAGTTCTTTCCGCCCGCTGTAATAAGCCTCTAGGGTACTCACCAACAAGCTCTTGCCGAAACGCCGGGGGCGGCTCAGAAAATAAACGGCGCCGGTAGTGGCCAACTGATAGACTAAAGCCGTCTTATCCACATACACGTATCCGTCTTCACGAATCTTTTCAAACGTCTGTATTCCAATAGGATATTTCATAACCGTTTTCCTTTCCTTTAATTGCTATCTCGCAAAATTAGTCTATTTCAATGAATCACCCAAACATAAGGTAAGAAAACCACAAGTGTGGACAGATTCATTCCGGCTCTTATCCAGCCATGCAAAATGCCAGGTATCGCACTCTGTACCGAATAAAAAGCTACCGAAACAAGCCGTTTGCTAACAGAAGCTTTTCCAAGAATCCCCGAAATAGAATCTGATTACACAATCTATAGAATATAAATACAGCATTTCTGCATAAAACAAGCAGCGTATATTATACTTATGCAAGATACAATAGTTCTGACGCAAAGGAGATATACATCTGACGTGAAGGAGCTATACATCTGACGCGAAGGAGCTATAGATGGGACGCGCCAGAGCTATATATGGGAAACGAACGGTCTATATGTGGTAGACAGATGGTCTATATGTGGGAAACAGACCATGTACTTTCAGCATACAGACCATCTGTTTTCTATTATTAGAGTTGTATATATTTATGTATTTCACTATCAATTAGCAAGATGCTGATTTTCGTTTGTTTCTTTTCGTTCTCGCCTGCCATTGGGCGGAAATATCGCATTCTCAGCATACATAAAATACAAAGTGTCAGTTCTTTCCTTTAGTCATGAAAGTCGGACGGATATAACAACGCAGCTATTTATTCGGCGCATTCCACTTCTTCGTATCCGTGCAGGTGACATTCAGCGTCTGATTGCCTGTCTGAATGCGGAAATCTCCTTTCTCCAAAATCCATTTGCCATCATAACCCACGAAAGCAAGGTCGGAACCTTTCACTTTCAGCGTAACGGTTTTCGTTTCTCCCGGTTGCAGTTCTACTTTCTCGAAAGCACGCAGGCGGCGGATATCAGGAGTCAGTGAAGCGATCAGATCGCTACTGAACAGCAGAACACTTTCCTTGCCGATACGGTTACCGGTGTTCTTCACATCAACGGTGAAAGTAAGTACATCGTCAGCCGTAAAGTTGGTTTTATCCACTTTGAGATTACTGTAAGCATAGGTATTGTAGCTCAATCCGTAACCAAATGCCCATTGCACGGACATCACGGCATCGTAATCATAAGCACCCGACATCTTTTCAAGGTCTTCGCACGGCTTGTAGTCGTAAGTGAACAGTGAATTGATTTCCTTCGGATAAGTATAGGGCATCTTACCGCTGAAGTTGGCGTCTCCTGCCACGAGGTTTGCCAAAGCATCGCCTCCATAGTTACCCGGAAGCATGGTGTTGATAACAGCCTTTGCCAACGGTTCTATTTCGTTGACGATGCGCGGACGGCCTTCGTTCAGAACCAAAATAACCGGCTTTCCGGTGGCAGCCAATGCTTTCACCAGATTGAGTTGGCTTTCGGAGAGGAAGAGGTTGTTCAGGTTACCCGGAGTTTCGCAATAGGAGTTCTCACCCACACAAGCGATGATATAATCCACATTGGCGGCAGCAGCTACGGCTTTATCTATTTCCGGAGCATTTTCTTCCCACCATGCGCCACCTTCCTTATAAGTGACACCCGGCTCATAGATGATATTGGAAGCACCGAACTTCTGAGTGAACGATTCAAGAATGGTGTTATAATCCGCCGCTAATTCATCCGCCCTGTGTCCTTGCCAAGTGTAAGACCAGCCACCGTTGAGCGTACGCATGGAGTTGGCATTAGGGCCTGTAATCAGCAGTTTTTTATCTTTAGGCAACGGCAAGATATGATCGGTATTCTTCAATAAGACCAGAGACTCTTCGGCAGCCTGCAAAGCTGCGGCGGCATGCTCTTTACCTCCGAACAGGGGGAAATCCTTGTGATTATAAGCAGGTGTTTCGAACAAGCCCAAGCGATACTTCATGCGCAGCACGCGGCGTACAGCATCGTCAATGCGGCTCATCGGCACTTCGCCTTCTTCCACCAACTCTTTCAGGTATGTACAGAAACTCCATTCATAAGGCACCATCGACATATCGATACCGGCATTGATAGCTATCTTGATAGCCTCTTTCTTGCTGCCTGCAATCTTATCGCGGGTGTAGAGGTTATTGATATCCGCCCAGTCGGTCACAATCATGCCATCCCAGTTCAAGTCCTCTTTCAGCCACTCGGTCAGCAGCTCGTAGTTGGCATGAAAAGGAAGCCCGTTGTTCATGGCAGAGTTCACCATAACAGACAAAGCACCAGCCTTGATACCTTCGAGGAACGGAGCGAAATGTTTCTCGCGCATATCCTGCACGGTGATGGACGAAGGGGTACGGTCTTTACCGGAAACAGGGACACCGTAACCCATATAATGCTTGATGCAGGCGGCTACTTGTTGTTTTCCTATATGGTTAGGATCACTGCCCTGAAAACCGAATACAGCTTCGCGCCCCATTTCGGCATTCACGTAGCAATCTTCACCGTAGTTCTCCCAATGACGGGGCCAACGGGCATCACGTGCCAGGTCGAGCACCGGAGCATAGGTCCAGGGGATACTTCCGGCCTTGGTTTCATAAGCGGAGATGCGGGCGCCTTCACGCACCAGTTCGCGGTTGAAGGTAGCTGCCATATTGATGCCCTGGGGGAAGAAAGTTCCGCCCAATGTATAAGTTGTCCCGTGTATCTGGTCTACACCATAAATACAAGGAATACCCATTACTTTCATCGATTTGTCCTGTATCTTCCGGATGATTTCTTCCCACTTCTCTTTGGATTGTGCAACGCCCTGGGGTACATTCAGAATAGAGCCGACTTTGTACTTGCCGATAACGGTATCCAGCAAAGCATCGTCTATCTGAAATTCTTGGGTCGAATTATCACGTTTGGTAATGACGTCAATGGTAAGCTCTGTCATCTGCCCAATCTTCTCTTCAAGGGTCATCTTCTTGAGCAAGGCTTCCACCTTCTTTTCTATTTTCCCGTCTTTTGGGATGGCAGGAGCCACTGTAGTTTGCGCCGTAGCGGTTAACATCAGCCCGGAGAGGGCTGCGGATAAGATTAATTTTCTATTCATGGTATTGTTTTTGGGTTTCAGCAGGCAAAGATAAGAACATCCTGTTACCCTCAAGGGTATAACAGGATGCTTTTTAGGTATTGTTTTGTTATTTCCTGTATTTCTCTTACCTGAACAACATCGGAACGAACTCCGTCAGATAAATACGCCAGTTCCTCCAGATATGTCCTTCATCCGATTCGTAATAGGTATATTTATATCCCTTTTTATCCAGCAGTTTACGGTACTCCTCATTGGCTTTGTAGAGGAAATCCGTCTTACCGATGGCAATCCAGTAAAGGGCGGGGTTCTTGTCAAACTGCACTTTCAGTTTTCCTTCCATGTTCTCGTATATCGGTGAAGACGCCTCTTTATTAGGCATAATGGCAGCGGAAAACAGTCCGACATAATTGAACATATCGGGATATTGCTTGGAAATATGCAAAGAATGGAAGCCACCCATAGACAAACCGGCTATGGCACGACCGGATTTACTCTTTATCGTACGATAGTTTTTATCGATGAACTTCACGATCTCGGGGAACGCCTGTTCATAAGATCCCTCCATCGTCTTGGGCAACTGCATTGTCGGGGGAACCATTCCACGGGATGACTCTCCGGGAGCAGCTTCCTGTGAAGCATTACCGTTCGGCATTACTACAATCATGGGCTTTGCTTTACCCTGTGCAATCAGGTTGTCCAATATCTGTGCAGTACGGCCCAGAGAAATCCATGCTTCTTCATCGCCACCCATTCCGTGAAGGAGATAAAGCACGGGATAGCGTTTGCCGCCGGTTTCACTGTCTCTTATACACATCTCCGAGCCCACGAGACGGACTCCTATCTCGTA
>ENA-OYHA01000472-OYHA01000472.1-human-gut-metagenome-genome-assembly--contig:-NODE-472-length-12304-cov-4.278962_pt1 | contig 12304 bp, 10 predicted proteins | sample MGYA00243759_ERZ652991 | MGnify/ENA primary metagenome ERZ652991 (study PRJEB26926, sample SAMN06165321) | human gut metagenome | biome: ENVO:00009003; feature: ENVO:2100002; material: ENVO:00002003... | reverse complement strand
GGGCTCGGAGATGTGTATAAGAGACAGCCGCTGCACTGATGGGGCGGCAACTATCGGTTCGCCTGCGCAGACTGGTGCTTTCCCTGGGATCTCTTTATGTGGGAGCCATTCCGTTGCATGCCGTCAGCTCCGGGGGCTTCGGCAGATACCTGCCTTCTGTGGCCTCGCGCTTGCTGGTGCAGATGGGTGGCATGCCGTGGATGCCCCGCCGTTTTGCTTCGCAGGACACCGACCTCATTGCCGGATTCTCTTGCTCACGTCCCTCGCAATGTTTCGAGTCTTTCAGTGCGGTCACTTTCTACAACCATCCTGCCCGGGGGTGCTGCTTCGACCTCTGTAAGGCTGAGGGGAAGTTCTCTCTGTTCTTTGCTTCGCGCTTCAGGAGGGCTTACGAACAGTTCCTGACCGACCACCGTGATAGCCCTCCCCGGCGTTTGGTGGTTTATTGCCACCGGGATCTTCCGACGGAGGCTCTGCTGTCTTTGGTACGCTGGATGGTTCCGTATTCGGAAGCTGTGCCGGTGGTGCTGGCGCAAGTGCGGCGCACGTCGAGGGCTATGCTCCGTCACTATGCCCCCGATGCTCCCGGCTGTATGCCGCCTGCGGGAACTGTTCTGGGCTGCACCGATGATACTTTTCTTCTTTTCTGCCGTGATTTCAGACCGGCATCCGGTTCTTTACGTGCTTTTTATCCTTATCCGTTGGAGATCAGGCTCAACCACCTTTGTGCCGATGGCAGTCTGCAACCGTTGTCATCTGCCGAAGCGGATGGTGTGCTGGTGCAAGCCTTCCAGCTGGTCCGGGCCAATCCGGCGTGTGTGGACGGCAATCCTTTGCCCCTCGTACTGTCGCACACCGACCGCTTGTTGCGCCATCGTTGCCAGGAGTGGCAGCTTGAAATGGCGGACCGCATTGCCATGGACTAAAGTTCGTGGCAACGTGGCAACGTGGCAATTTGGCAACCAACTGTGCAAAACGACGCAAAACGACGCAAAAATCACACGCTTTTAAAATCCCCTTTCTTTACAGCTTACCTTTGCTTCTGGCTGAACGGTAAAAGCTCCTGCATCGCCGTGCTGCTGCAGAGGTATCGTGCCTGTTTGCTGCTGCCTGCCTTCTTCAGCCCCTGAGACTTGGTCGCATTGACCGGTCCTGATCCCTAAAATATACGATAATGGGAGAAATTAAAAGAGGAATCCTCGGCGGATTCAGTGGAAAAGTGGGTACCGTAGTGGGTAGTACCTGGAAAGATGTGAGCTATATGCGTGCGCTGGCCATCAGTGTCAGTAACCCCCGCACTCCGAAACAACAGACGCAACGCGGCAAGTTTGCCATGAGCATGACTTTCCTGCGCGCCATCATTCCCTATGTTCGCATAGGCTATCATCCTTATGCCAAAGGGCGCACGGCTTTCAACGCGGCGATGTCCTACATCCTGCGCCATGCCATCACCGGTTCGGCGCCCCAGCTTGCTGTAGATTATGAACGTGTGCTGGTGGCCCGTGGCACCCTGATGCCCGTCTTCAATGCTTCGGCTGCCTTGACCGGCGGCAAACTTACCCTGACGTGGAAGGATAACAGCAAGATGGGAGATGCTCTCTCTACTGACCAGGCGATGCCGCTGGTTTACAACAAGGAACGCGGCGAGGCCTACTACGACCTGGAAGCTGCCACCCGTGCCGACGGCACTGTGCAGTTGACGTTGCCCGACGGCTGGGAGGACGAGGCGCTGGCCGTTTATCTTGCTTTTCGTAGCGAAGACGGCAGCCGTGTCACCAACAGCAGTTGCCTGAAAGATGACGCTTACGAAGGCAATGGTTCGGGTGGCAATGCCGGAGGCGATGACAAACCGGGTGGCGGCTCGGGCGGCGGTCTGGATGAGAATCCGTTGGGATAATCCCAAAAAGGGTAGGGTGCTGAATCCCGTCACTCTACCCCCTCATCATCCTATTACTTTATTACCCTATTATTTTTTTTATTATGCGAAAGATAAACTACATCGTGGTGCATTGCAGCGCCACCCGGGAGGACTGTCCTTTTTCGGTAGAAGCCCTTCGTGCGGAACACCTGCGCCGCGGTTTCCGCGATATCGGTTACCACTATTATATCCGCCGTGACGGTACAGTGGCAAATACCCGTCCCATCACCCTTGTGGGGGCGCATGTCAAGGGAATGAACGCTCACAGCATCGGCATCTGCTATGAAGGCGGACTGGATGCGCAGGGCAATCCGAAGGATACCCGTACACCGGAACAGCGCAGTGTACTGCGTCTGCTGGTGCATCAGTTGCTGCGCCGCTTTCGGGGCGATGTGCGCGTCTGCGGACATCGTGACCTCAGTCCGGACCTGAACGGTGACGGCGTGGTGGAGCCTGCGGAGTGGATGAAGGAGTGTCCGTGCTTTGAAGTGAGCCGTGAACTGTGATTTTTCATTTTTCAACTATTAATTTAAAAATTACCGGAAAGGAGGTGTTTGATAATGGCAATCAAGAAATCCGTTTGGAGTATGATCCTGAAGGTGGCTGTGGCGGTGGTTACGGCGATAGCGGGTGTGCTGGGTGTTCATGCGATGACACCGTAAAATGCGTCGTATAACCAGAGGCTCCTCTGTTCGCCTTATGGGATATTTCGGACAGGGCGGGCCTCTTTTTTCTTAGGATATTCATTAAAAACAAGAAATGATGAAAACCAAATTGATATCTATTTTTATTGTTTTATTTTTGATGTCTGCAGCTGCGGCATCACAAAATATAAATTATACGTATGATGGTGCGGGTAATCGCGTATCCCGTACGCAAACAAAGAGCGTTTCATTTACTCGTGCTTTGGGTGCAGAATGCTCTGCTGTGAATTCCGGTAGTATCGGAAATCTGGTGTATGCCACTTCCGGTAATTATGCGCTTGATGAAAGTCGGCCGGTAGGAAACATTTCTTATACCTTCAATGTGAATTCTAACGGTTCTTCTGCTTTTACCATTCCATTGTCGTTGCCTCAAGGGCAGGCTGGGATGACCCCCGAACTGAATATTACCTATAATAGCCTGGCAGGTGAGGGTGTTCTGGGGTATGGGATGAACCTGTCGTGTATCTCTTCTATTACAAGATGCGGAAAACGGAGTTTTTATGATGGTTCAAATGGGGCTGTCTCTTTGGCTGAGAGCGTATTTGAACTGGACGGCATGCGGTTGATAAAGGACGATAGCACAGATGATTACCTAAAGGAAGTTGATGATTTTTCGCGTATTACCTTGCATGGCGGTGCGAGCGGTAATCCTCAGTATTTTGTGGTACAACAGAAGAATGGTGACCAACTCTACTATGGTAATTATAATGGTACGAATGCTTTTCAGAAATCTTTTTCCAATTCTGCCTATATAGCTTGGTATCTGGCTGCACAAGAAGATGTGCATGGCAATTATATTAGTTATCAATATGAACAGGATTTGAGTAATGGAGATGTTTGGCTGACTTCCATCACTTATACGCTTCATGCCGGTCATAGTTTCATAAATGAGAACAAGATATTGTTTAGTTATCAGTGTTATATGGATGCTCAAGACGGATACATTTGTGGCTGTCAGGTGAGGCGTGATAAGATTTTGAAGGAAATAATAGTAAAGACGGACGCTACCATCATGCGTCGCTATACATTCGATTACCTGAAGCCGACGGATGTATACAGTAATCAGTATCCACGTCTTTACACCATAACCGAATATGGTGAAGGGGGAACCAAGGCACTGAATCCTATGCGCATTGAGTGGGGGGAGCCGGGGCAACGCTTGTTCAATGCGGAGTATGCCTATTCGCAGAACTCTGAATTTGTGCAGGGTGACTTTAACGGTGACGGCTGCATGGATTTGCTCACTATTTATGATCTCTCCATTGAACAGACTTCTGCAAGTGCTCCCAGGGACTATTTGGCAGTTTATCGCTATGGCAATCCTAACGGGTTTTCCAATGAACTTACCATAGCTACTTTTGCCAAACAGTACAAGCCGCTGAAGGCTGTTGCAGGCGATTTTAATGGTGATGGTCTTGACGATATTTTTTTCGATACTTCATCGGGATATGAATACTGGCAGACTTCCCTTACTCAGAATAATATTCCAAAGTTCACCAAGCAGACTTATAAACTATCTGCCAGCATTGTCGGTACTCCTAATATTGTGGCTATGGCAGATGTAAATGGTGATGGCAAAGATGAACTGGTGGTGGATAATGTCTATTTTAAACAGGGATATACTGGCGGGACGAGGTATACATTGTCTCAATTCGACAGATTCCATACTTATATGATAGGTGATGTGGATGGCGACGGTTGTTTCTTGGCTGACAGCATCTACTTCTCTGAAACTGTTGTGTCTTAGTCATCAAAGTACTTCGGATGTGATTGCCGGGATAAAAAACGGCGATGGCACAAAGCGAGAGATTGGTTATCGGTTGACCACTACTGCCGCACGAGACCCGAAGTTTTATAATGGAGGTTATGCAAGCTGGAATAAGGATATACCTGTCTTCAATACCGTGAGTACTGTTAAACTGGGGAGTCTATTTAGTAATCTGTTAGTGGAAAACTATAGTTATAGCTTCTTACAACCTCTTTATGTGAGGAAGGATGTACGTGAGTTTCAGGGGTTTCAGACGGTCATTCAGCAGGATTCGCTTAGTGGCTTGCAAATGAATGACTTTTATATAACGGCTTCATACTATGGTTATCCATATTATTTCCTGCGTAACAAGGAGATTTTTCGTGAAGCATTTTGCCTCTTCAGGAAAGACTATACATTTCAGTCTGTAGTTACTTACCGGCCGACTAATGCCCCTTATTATGGCTTCCCTTATCTGTGGATGCAAGCGGAGTCTGATAATTTGAAGGGAATCACAAAGCAGGTGCAGAATGACCATGATTCGAATGGCAATCTGGTGACTCGTACCACTACTCAGAAAATAAGTGGACAAAGTGCAGCGCTTTCTTCTGTTGAAAGGATGGAATATGTGCTTTGCTCTGATGTTTCTTCTTTTCCTGCCCGTATCGGTAGTTATGAGAGAACAGACAAAAATTCTGCAGAAAGTATCGTGAACGGCAAACTTTTTACGTACGATAGCAAAGGAAGCATGCTGGCTGAGACTGAACATGGCATGACGAAACATTATGGCTATGATGTGACGTTGGGTATTTTGACTTCAGAAACTGTGATGGCCAACGGCAAGGAACGTACCCATCGTTATGTATATGACGATGCTCGCTATGTACTATGGGACACTGATCCCGTGGGATTGGTGACGCAATATACGCGGGATGCTTTTGGCAATTTGCTTTTTGAAAAGACTCCCGACGGGCGAACCACCACTTATCAATATGATGAATTCGGCAGGCTGAAAAAATCCCTTTCGCACGAGCAAGTGCCTACGGAATACCAGTACTTTTGGACACGTTCATGGATCGGAACAGCGGAAAGTTTATATGGACAGCGTAAATTCTTTGATGCGTCGATGGTGTCTGAAACAAAGTTTGATAGCTATGGGCGCACGCTACTGCAAAGTGATGTGCAACCAGGTGAAAAGTTGAAGCATCTGCGTAGTAGTTACAATGCAGCAGGACTGCTGGCGAAAGAGGAAACACTGTATGGCAGCGGTACTCTGGTGGTGTTGGAAACTGTAGATTATACTTATGACGCCTATCAACGTTTGATGGAAGAAAATCATCATTCAGCCGACAATGGGGCTTTAAACAAGCAGATTTATTACGGCTACGACAAACAGACCGAAACGCACCGCACTGTGACGGACAAAGAGGGTATGGAAACCCTCGTATATGATGCTAAATGGAATCTGATTTCGCAGAGCGACGCCACAGGTACCACAACTTATACCTATGACGCGGCTGACAGAGTAGTGGAAGTGAGTTCGCCAGGGTATCCGATGACTGCTACCTATAATGTTTATGGCCTGTGCACCAGTGTCAGCAATGTAGCTTCGGGTACTACAACTTATGCTTATAACGGCTTTGACGAGTTGGTTACGAAGAAGGATGGCAACAATAACGTTACTACTTACACTTACGACTTGGCGGGGCGTCTTATTGGTGTGGCAGATGGAGACCGTACTTTGTCTTATACCTATAATAATAAGGGACAACTGGCAAGTAGCGGCACCACCGGACATGGATCTGTTTATACTTACACTGCTGCAGGCTTATTGCAGAAAGAGGTGAAGACCATCAAGGATCGGACTCTCACTAAAGGCTATGCCTATGACGACAAGGGACGTTTGTTCACCTATACCAGCCCGTCGGGGCTTGTGCAGAAGCTTGCTTACGATGCTTCTTACAATTTGATATCCATCACCGATAACGCCACTAACACCCGGTTGTGGGAAGCGATGAGTTACAACGATCAGGGCTTGCTTTCCGGTGATATGAATTGCGGAGGTGGACAAACTACTTATACTTATGACCAGATGGGAAGGTATAAATCCATATCTAATTCTCTGATAGATTTTGGCTATCAGTATAATCGGGGTGGCTTGCTAACACAGCGCATTGAAAGGTTTGGTGGTAACGGACTGACCGAGACTTTTGATTATGATGCAGGTGGATGCTTGACTTCCACATAATGCACCTGGCTCTCCTTTGGCGAAAATAGACCTGATGGTAGGATATGCTCCCGTTGACCAACAGTTGAGTTATTATAAGAATAATCTTCCTTGTACCATTGTTCAGGGTGGTTATACCCGTACTTACGAGTATGATGCCAATAATCAGCGAGATTACAGTGTGCTAACGGTTTCTTCTTCCACCCTTCCGTTTGCGGCAGGTAGACGTTATTATTTTGATGATTTTGAGCGAAATATTAACACCGGAAATGGTGCGGTTACGGATTTAGATTATATCTTTGCCGATGGACGTTTGGTTGCTCTGGTTCGTACAGTGGGCGTCAAGAAGACTTGCTATGGGGTGACGACTGATCGTCTGGGTTCTTTGATGTGTCTTTATACAGGTGAAGGTATTGTTCAGAAGTTTTCGTATGATGCCTGGGGCAATCGTCGTGACCCGTTGACGGGAGTTGTTCTGAATAATGCGGAGCTTGCTTCAGCCAGCAGTATCACTACCCGCGGATATACGGGTCACGAGCATATAGATGAAATGGGGCTTATCCACATGAATGCCCGTCTTTATGATTCTCGGACAGGTCTGTTTGTCAGCATTGATCCTCAGGCGGGGAGTTATCTTGGTACGTATCCTTATACTTACTGTGGTGGTGATCCGATGAATGGTGTCGACCCTACGGGAGAAGATTATTGGAGTACGAGTGATCCGAATGTCATCTATGATCTTTGGAAGTACTACAACGATAATAAAGGGATAGGCGGCTATAACTTTCAGGGCTGGTATCAGATGTCGGACAAGGACTTCCTTGCGGCTTATGACAAGTATGGTGAACAAGCTTTGACCTACAATGATCAGACTTCTACGCTCTACACTTCTTATGGCAGGGTTGAGAATGGGGAAGTAGTGATTTATGGGAAGCAGATAAAGCTGAGCCAATCTTCCTATCATTCTGTTGAAGACAATGAGTTTCAATTGACCGGAGAGCCTCCTTTGCCGGGATTTAGCGCGTTCAAGTGGGCTTCGTTGTGGAAATCGGTTAAGGGGTTGTTTAAATCTAAAAATGTGATTAATGGTTTTAAGAATACTATTACTTTTGGACAAAATGAAAATCAAATATATCACACTTATAGACATATAGACCAGCTCGGCTTATCGAGAGAAGTTGTTACTAAAGCTGTAATGAAAGATGTAGCCAGAAAAACTTCTGAAATAGTAGAGGGTAGACCTTTCAATCAAAGAATAGAGATTATGGGGTATAGATTGCAATATACTGCTTATAAATTAAATAATGGGAAAATTAATATTGGGAGAATTCATCAAATTGAATAAAATGAGACAGCTTAAAAAAAAAGAAATCAGATTATTAGAAGAATTAATACGTAGATCGCATAATGTTTTCCCTGTCGACTGGAAAAGTCATTTGTTGGTATCAGATTTGTCAGATGGAGGGATGGGAAGCCTTGCTTTGCATCCTCGTGGAATGGATGATTACAAAGAACATCGTTGGGGATCTCAAGCTAGCGATTGTTTATTTGATGACGTTGATGGCGTTACTGTTGTAGCATCTTTATATTTAGATGAAAGAGGAGAGCTATATGAACTTGATATATGGAAAACTGATTGGAGTCCGTTAATTGAAATTCCTTTAGATTATCGAGATGCTTAGTTAGTTCGTTTTATTGTATCCGATCGTATTAAGTTTTAGGATTTATAATCATAGCTGGTCGAAAGATTATTTAGTGCATATTTTCTTCCGACCAGTTTTTTGTCTTTCATGGGATTCTTGTCCTGATTCTGCACCTGTCTGAGAATTTACTAAGATCTCCACCTGTTATAGTAAATTGAAAGTGCTGTAATCCACGTTTCCATTTCAATTTTAAAACAGAACTTGGCATCACTATAATCAATCTCATTCTTTCGTTTATATATCATAATGAGCATGGTTGTGATGAGCGTCATATACAGAATCACTTTTATGCCGTTTTTATTTGTCGAAAGAAAATGAGAGAAACTGAGTTCTTGTTTGAGAAATTAAACACACACCTCAATATCCCATCTTTTTCGATAAGCTTCTGCTCATTTGATCTCTATCACTGATAACGCCACTAACACCCGGTTGTGGGAAGCGATGAGTTACAATGATCAGGGCTTGCTTTCCGGTGATATGAATTGCGGAGGTGGACAAACTACTTATACTTATGACCAGATGGGAAGGTATAAATCCATATCTAATTCTCTGATAGATTTTGGCTATCAGTATAATCGGGGTGGCTTGCTAACACAGCGCATTGAAAGGTTTGGTGGTAACGGACTGACCGAGACTTTTGATTATGATGCAGGTGGATGCTTGACTTCCACATAATGCACCTGGCTCTCCTTTGGCGAAAATAGACCTGATGGTAGGATATGCTCCCGTTGACCAACAGTTGAGTTATTATAAGAATAATCTTCCTTGTACCATTGTTCAGGGTGGTTATACCCGTACTTACGAGTATGATGCCAATAATCAGCGAGATTACAGTGTGCTAACGGTTTCTTCTTCCACCCTTCCGTTTGCGGCAGGTAGACGTTATTATTTTGATGATTTTGAGCGAAATATTAACACCGGAAATGGTGCGGTTACGGATTTAGATTATATCTTTGCCGATGGACGTTTGGTTGCTCTGGTTCGTACAGTGGGCGTCAAGAAGACTTGCTATGGGGTGACGACTGATCGTCTGGGTTCTTTGATGTGTCTTTATACAGGTGAAGGTATTGTTCAGAAGTTTTCGTATGATGCCTGGGGCAATCGTCGTGACCCGTTGACGGGAGTTGTTCTGAATAATGCGGAGCTTGCTTCAGCCAGCAGTATCACTACCCGCGGATATACGGGTCACGAGCATATAGATGAAATGGGGCTTATCCACATGAATGCCCGTCTTTATGATTCTCGGACAGGTCTGTTTGTCAGCATTGATCCTCAGGCGGGGAGTTATCTTGGTACGTATCCTTATACTTACTGTGGTGGTGATCCGATGAATGGTGTCGACCCTACGGGAGAAGATTATTGGAGTACGAGTGATCCGAATGTCATCTATGATCTTTGGAAGTACTACAACGATAATAAAGGGATAGGCGGCTATAACTTTCAGGGCTGGTATCAGATGTCGGACAAGGACTTCCTTGCGGCTTATGACAAGTATGGTGAACAAGCTTTGACCTACAATGATCAGACTTCTACGCTCTACACTTCTTATGGCAGGGTTGAGAATGGGGAAGTAGTGATTTATGGGAAGCAGATAAAGCTGAGCCAATCTTCCTATCGTCCTGTTGAAGACAATGAGTACTTGATTACCGGAGAGCCTCCTTTACCTGGATTTAGCGCGTTCAAGTGGGCTTCGTTGTGGAAGAATTCTAAGAAAATTTGGAGTACAACAAAAAGTTTAAGTGGAGTAAAGAACGCCTATAATCATTGGATAAAACATTCAAAAGATTTTTCGCAATTTAAAAATGCAAAACAATATGTTGAAGGAGCGAAAGATTTCTTGCATAACCCGCCTAAAGGAACATTTACTAAAGTAAGGGCTAATGGGGATATCTTAAGATATAATCCCTTCACTAATACTTTTGGTGTGATGAATGCGGATGGTATCCCTAAAACACTATTCAAACCTACAAGAGGTATGGAATATTGGTTTAATCAATAAAATAGATAATAATGAAAGAGGAACATTATTGTAGAATATGTGGGCTATATATAGAAGATAAGCCTTGGGGGAATGATGGACAATCTCCTACATATGAGATATGTCCATGTTGTGGGGTTGAATTTGGAAATGAAGATTTTGATCTTTCTTCTATCAAAGAGTACAGGACAGAATGGTTAGAAAATGGTGCTAACTGGTTTGACGAAGAGAGTAAGCCCAATTTCTGGGATGCAAAGAAACAGCTTATGAATGTGCCGAAGCGTTTCGAGTAAAAGTCTTCCACCGTTCGTCCAGTCGGATATGTCATCTGGCTGTCACTGAATATTAGGCTTTCCTAACCCTTACTAAATTTATAATCCCTGCCTCTTACTGTAAAATATCAGTAGAGGCAGGGATTATTTATTGACGGAGCTTAAAATATATTCTTTTGATTGTTTGTCCCTGTTCGTTTATATGCTCACATTTGTGTTCATCATCCAATAATTTTACATAAAAAAGGCTTCAACAGAGTGTTATTTCCAAGAAAAATAGTATTTTTGGAAGAATTATTGAAAAGGATACCTTTATATATAACTTTAAAAATAACCGACTATTATGATGGAAAAAACACTGGTCATATTGAAACCATGTACCCTCCAAAGAGGCTTGGTAGGTGAGATTACGAACAGATTCGAGCGTAAAGGCTTGCGTCTGGCCGGAATGAAAATGGTTCAGCTGACGGATGAAGTGCTCAGTGAGCATTACGCCCATTTAAGTGCGAAACCCTTCTTTCAGCGTGTGAAGGACTCGATGATGGCATGCCCGGTTATCGTGTGTTGCTTTGAGGGGGTAGATGCCATTGAAGCGGTGAGAGCTTTGACCGGCCCTACCAATGGCAGGAAGGCAGCTCCCGGAACCATCCGCGGAGATTACAGTATGAGTTTCCAGGAAAATATCGTTCATGCATCCGACTCACCTGAAGCGGCTGAAGTGGAATTGAAAAGATTTTTTAAACCGGAAGAAATATTTGACTATAAGCAGGCTACATTCGACTTCCTGTACGCTAATGACGAGTATTAGCGAGGAAAAAGAAAAATAAGTTTGCGATAAACTACGCTGATGTAGTAAGGAAAATGTCGACTACAGCTTTCTAATTCAATTAAAGTAGTATCTTTGTGCCCGGAAAATTAATCTTCATTCAGTGAACCTGGTTATTGATATAGGAAATACGGTGGCAAAAGTAGCTGTCTTTGATGGCGTTTCACTATTGGAAGTGGCGTATGACTCTAATCGAAATTTGGAGCATTTGTCGGACATCTATAGTAAATATCACTTTGAAAAAGCAATTGTTGCTACTGTTATCGACTTGAGCGAGCAGGTGCTGGCACAATTGGCATTACTTCCCATACCTGTGCTTTGGCTGAATGAAACGACTCCACTCCCGGTAGTGAATCTATATGAAACACCCCGAACGCTGGGGTATGATCGTATGGCTGCCGTGGTGGCTGCCAATGAACAATTTCCCGGAAAAGACATACTGGTGATAGATGCCGGCACGTGCATTACGTATGAATTTGTGGATGCCGAAGGACGCTATCATGGTGGGAATATTTCTCCGGGTATGCAGATGCGTTTTCGGGCGCTTCACCAGTTTACCGGACGCTTGCCGCTGGTGCAACGCGAGGGACGTGAACTCCCGATGGGAAAAGATACTGAAACTGCCATCCGTGCGGGAGTTTTGAAAGGTATGGAATATGAGATTTCTGGTTACATAGTGGCTATGAAACATAAATATCCTGAACTTTTGGTTTTTTTAACGGGCGGGGATGATTTTTCTTTTGATACAAACTTAAAAAGTATCATCTTTGCAGACAGATTTTTAGTGTTGAAAGGATTAAATCGAATTTTAAACTATAATAATGACAAGATTTAGACAAACACTTTTGGTGCTTTTGCTCACGATATTATCTGGAGCGACGGTCGCTCAAAATAATACAAATTCTCCCTATACACGATACCTGTCTCTT
>ENA-OYHA01000470-OYHA01000470.1-human-gut-metagenome-genome-assembly--contig:-NODE-470-length-12318-cov-4.856071_pt1 | contig 12318 bp, 7 predicted proteins | sample MGYA00243759_ERZ652991 | MGnify/ENA primary metagenome ERZ652991 (study PRJEB26926, sample SAMN06165321) | human gut metagenome | biome: ENVO:00009003; feature: ENVO:2100002; material: ENVO:00002003... | reverse complement strand
CTCCAACCTTTGTTAACCTTAAATCTAATACTATGAAAAAAATCACATGACAAATATAGGGGTTCATCCTATTTCCTCCAAATATATGTCAGTGTTTGACATTCCTTTTATAATTCTTTCACGGATATTCACTGTTTTCGCACACGAACTGTCTTTTTGAGATAATATAGGGGTGGATAGTGGCTAAATGATTATCGGGCGGAAAGAGGAATAACCATAGTGCATAGGTGGCATATATATATAAGATACGTTTATTTTGCTATATGGATAATCGTATGTTGATTACTGTCGGTAAGTCGTTTGACTATTGTCAGCAAGCATGCTGATTACTGTCAGTAAACTTACTGACAGTAATCAAACGCTATGGATGTCCTATGCAAAATAATATAATGTATTATAGATTAGTTGAATAGCTAATAACCCGTTATTGAAAAATATCCGTTGACAATGTTATAGAAAGTATGTGGATATACCCTTCCACCCGCTAAGGTTGATGGATAAGGAAATACGGGGGTGTGGAAGGGTATGAAGGAAAGAAAAAAAGAAGTAGGAATTATCCTGGTTTATTTCTTAGAAAGATGAAATTGTTTACTGATTGAAGTGAAATCAGCTTCACTTTTATGTTGCAAAGTTGCAAATCTGTTTCATTCGTTTCACAGAACCTTTCACCCCACGAAAAGAGTTATAAAACGTATAATTTCTTCAATTATAATAATATATATTTGCCTCCATACAAAGCAAAGTTATGAAGGTTCGCGTCGGTTTATATATACTTTTGATACTCTTTCTTTTGATATCAGGCAAAGAAGAGGCGCGGGCTGGAAGATATGCAGCGAAAGGAGATACTTGTAGAGTATCGGACCGGATGAGTCAGCCGGAAACCTGGAGCAAAATTTACCAATGGGTGATGGACGACCCGCAAGTGCCGGATAAAGAAGATGTGTTGACGTTGATCCGGTATCACTTCGGGAACTTTGAAAAGCTGAGAAAGCTGTTGCGCTATTTGGATGGTGGCAGACCTTACGCTTATTTATCGGAATATCAGTTCCGGAAGATAGAACGGACAGGGAAGATGAAGGACAGTTTGCCGGTAGCTGCATTAGCATTGCCTGCGAATACTTTGCCGGAGGAGCAATTGGAAACTATGGCTTTCGCTCCTTGGGTTGAAGTGGAAAGTAAGCGGGAAACCCCACACAGAACAGTGCTTGCATTGAAGAACAATATACTTTATGATTTAGCTTTGGCTCCGAATGTGGAGGTGGAATTGCCCGTAGGGCAGCGGTGGTCTTTGAATATGGAATATAAATGTCCCTGGTGGTCGAACAGCAAGCATGGCTTTTGTTACCAGCTTCTTTCGGGAGGTGTTGAGGCACGTTGCTGGCTTGGAAAACGTAAGAACCGTGAACGACTGACAGGACATTTTCTGGGAATATATGCCGAAGGGGGAGTGTACGATTTTCAATTTGACAAAGACAAAGGATATCGGGGAAACTACTATGCAGCTTCCGGTCTGACGTATGGGTATAGCCATCAACTGGCACGGCACCTGGCTCTTGAATTTAGTTTGGGCATTGGCTATCTGACAACAGAATACCGCAAGTACACCACCTACGAAGGCGATTTGATATGGAAGAGCAGCGGACGCTATCATTTTATGGGGCCTACAAAAGCCAAAATCTCTCTGGTATGGCTCATTAAGGGAAGGAGGCGGTAGCTATGAGGTGTACGAAATATATGTTTCTTTTACTTCTGTTCGGGCTGTCGGTGCTGTTAGCAGGATGTGATTTCAGAGACATACTGGATGAGTATCCCGTCAGCGGAGTGAAGATAAAGTTTAACTGGAAAGGAGTGGATAAGTTGCCCGAAGGGATGAGGGTGATTTTCTACCCGAAGAGTGAAGAAGGCAGAAAGGTGGATAGCTATCTTTCGGTAGAAGGGGGAGAGGTGAAAGTGCCGCCCGGGCGTTATGACATGGTGATTTACAATTACAATACGGAGAGTGTGATGATTCGCAATGATGAGGCGTATGAGACGATTGAGGCTTATACTGATTATTGCAAAGGGCTTGAAACAAGTGAGAAGATGGTGTGGTCACCGGACCCTCTATATGTAGTAAGTATGAATGATATGAGGATAGAAAAGAGTGAAGATGTGCTTTTGATGGAGTTTCAGCCGAAGCTGATAGTCAAGAACTATTCTTTTGAAATAAAGGTGAAAGGATTGAAGAACGTGTCAAGCATTGTTTGCAATGTGGATGGAATGGATGGGGCATATTGCATAAGTAATGGCTCATGTACGGCAAGCATTGCCCCTATCTATGTGGAGTCTCATAAAGGAGAGGATGTTATACGTGGCAGTTTCTCTGCTTTTTCCTCATCAGAGTCTGCGAATACACGTTTTACCGGGGGGGTGATGATGAAGCTATTGCTGGTAAAGGTGGATAATACGGTTCAGGAGACCAAGGTTGACATCACGGCGGCTGTAGCTCCTCCCCCGCCTGGGGAAGAAGAAGATCCGGTAACGGATATCGAGATACCGATTGAAGAGGAGATTGAAGTGGATGATGTGGAAGTTCCTCCCGGTGGAGGCGGAGGCATTGGCGGTGATGTAGGAGACTGGGGTGATGAAACGGATGTTGAGTTACCTGTAAATTGAAAAGTAAAACGAACAAAATATTAACTTATAAAACAAACGATTATGAAGAAGATTTTATTGACGGCACTTGCTGCGTTGGCAATCGTAGGTTGCTCACAGAATGAAGAGATTGAGAAGGCTGGTGAAAAGGCGGAGATTAACTTTGGAACGGTAGTGAAGAATTCTACAAGAGCAGCTATAACGAAAGATGCTGCTTTGCAAGAAAGTGGGTTTATAGTATATGCGTATAAAACGGCAGATGTTATTACTGCTGATGCGACTAAATTAGGAGATGTTTTTATGAATGGTGTAGAGGTAACCCATCCTTCTGACTCGTGGATTGTTGATGGCGCCCCTTATTATTGGCCTTTTGAAGGTAAAATACAGTTTTTTGCTTATGCAAAGGATGATGCTGTGAAAAATTTTAAAGCAGCTGTAGATGCTAAGTATCCGACTCTTGAATATACGATAGCAGATACTGCAGCTGATCAAATAGACTTTGTCGTTGCAAAAGCTACAGACCAAAGTAAGCAAACATCAGAGGTCTCATTAACCTTTACTCATGCTCTTACTCAAGTTAATTTTTCAGCCAAATCAGAGAACACTGGTATGGAGTATAAAATAACTTCTGTTAAGTTGGCAAATGTTTATAATTCTGGAACTTATAATTTTGAAGATGGTGAGTGGACTAAGACAGATGCAGCAATTTTAAAAACTTATGACTATCCTCTTGCTGATGGTGAAGTGTCTGTTACAGGAGGTGCTGCTGAAGCTACTTCATTGAGCCAGACGAATGGTGCTTTGATGTTAATGCCACAATCGATGTCATCTACTTCTAAAATCATAATTACTTATGAAGTGCGGAAAGGCGGTGTTTTGATTGATAAAGTTGAGAATTTCGACATTCCCTTGTCAGAAGTAGCTGCTTGGAAGGCAGGACAAAAAATACGCTATACTTTAGCTTTGACATCAAAAGGTGCTACTGTTAGCTTTGCTCCATCAGTTGGTGGATGGGATGAATCGGAGACAGATCCTTTAAATCCTGTAACTCCTCCCGCTGCATAACCTTTCCTAATCCCATAATTTCCCTCCCCGAAGCCCTTCTTTCCCACAAAGTCTTCGGGGATTTTTTTGTTTCTTCCCGGAATATTCTTACTTTTGCCGCACAAAACAAACAAAAAACATTCAATCTGCAATGCAAACTTACTCTGCATGTGGTGCGGCCATGTCGTGTCAGCAGTGCCCTAAGGCTGTGGGTAATGCGATTATTTATGCCTCTCATTCAAGAGGCTTTCATCTTCCTGCTCAAAAATGCGAAGAAAACATTATGATTTTTTTGTTGAAAGGAGAAGTGCTTGTCAACAGTCAGGAGTATGCCGGAACTACTTTGCGTGCGGGGGAATTTATTCTTCAAGCCATCGGTTCCAAGTATGAGATACTTGCTCTGACGGACGTGGAATGTGTTTGTTATCGTTTTAATCAGCCGGAGTTTTTCTGTGAGGAACGTTATAAATACATTATAAAAGAAGTTACTCCGCCCCTGATATTCACCCCATTAAAGATTATTCCGGAGTTGTATTTCTTTCTGGACGCTTCCAAATCCTATTTGGCGAAAGAAAAGATTTGTCGGGAATTGCTTTCGTTCAAACGAAAAGAACTTGCCTTTCTTTTGGGAGAATACTACTCCGATTATGACCTTTCGATGCTGGTGCATACACTTTCCCGCTATACGTCCAGCTTTGAGTATTTTGTCCTGCAAAACCATCTGAAAGTGAAGACGGTAGAAGAACTTGCCCAGTTAGGCGGATACACCACTGTTACCTTCCGGCGCATCTTCAATTCTGTATTCCATAAACCTGTTTATGAATGGATGTTGGAGAAACGTAAAGAGAGCATTGTTTACGAACTTCGTTACACAAATGCCACTATTTCTGAGATCTGTTATAAATATGGCTTTGAATCTTTGCCTCACTTCTCTAACTTCTGTAAAAAGAATTTTGGGACCTCACCTCGTGGACTGCGTTCGGTACAGGCTGTTCCTCCACAAGAAACGCCAACTATTTGTGAAGAGGCTGGTTGAAGCGATACTTTACTGAGACAATGAAGTAACTGCCTATTTGTTGCGTATGGTTTTCATAAAGGCCATCAGCCATTGTGCCTCGAAAATAATTTTTCTGCTGGCTGAGTATATCCACCCAGTTGGCTGATACCTCCGCCTGTTTCTTTTTCAGGAATCGCCATGTGATGCTTGCGTTCCAGACAATCTGGTCGTCTTCCCCTTTTTTTATGTTTGTACCGTTCCGGAAGGAATAATTTGCATCTGTTCTCAGCTGTATACCTCCCGGTAAATCGGCAAAACCGTTCAATCCGAAGGTGTAATTGCGTGTGTATGTATCCGTCTCTAAAAGTGAGTTGGAAGAATGTTGGAAGTTCCACCTCCCGTTTAGGTCCAGATTACCCCATTTAGGTTGGTAGGATAGGCGCAGGTCACTGTTGAGGCCGGCGTTATGCGTGGCACTGCGTTCGGGTTGTTCACTCTGGTTTTCGTTGATGAGGTTGACATCCTGTGCAAAGGAGCCTCCGGCATTTGCACTCAGATTAAAGTTTTTGATGCGCTTCTGATACCGGAACACACCGTTTATGTTCCAGTTGCCGTTAATATTCACCGGATAAGTTTCACGTCCACCGGTTTGCTGGTTGTAGATCACTGCACGGGTCTGACTATTGATTCTGTTGTTCCAGTTCAGTGTGGCAAAGAGTCCTTCCTTCATATTTTGTGCTTCCAATCGGACAGACTGATTATAAGTAGGCTTCAAGTTAGGATTGCTTCGCGTAATGTTGAGCGGGTCACTGTTGTTGGTTGGTGAAATCAGATCATATAATGATGGTTGCCAGGTATTTCCATAATAATTCAAGGTTATCCTGTTTTTCTTTTTCTGCCATGAGATGAAAAGCATAGGCTGGAAGCCGACTGAATGGAGGGTGGTATCAGCTCTATGCAGGCCTGTTTTCTGGTTCAGGCTGCGTCGCTCAGGTTGCACGGATACTCCGGCATTGATGTTCCAAATGGTGTCGGAATAATTAAAGTGCAGGTTGATTCCGTGTTGCAGGGTACTGCTATGGCTCCGGTTGCTCAGGCTGTCGATGTAGCTCGTTTCATATCCTTCGGGCAGATATCCGGGTTGTACTGCCGTTTCTTCCATAAAGCCGGATAAGTCGTAGGTATTGCGGTCGTTTTTCTGCTTACTGTAGTTGAGGTTATATGAGATTTGTGCGTGCAGCTTCTTGGAAAAAGGGTGGCTGAACATCAGCCCGATGCCTTGTTGACGGTTGGGGGACAGGCTCGATGAGTATTGGTTACGGTAGAGTATGGAGTCGTTTCCTGCACTGTTCTTCAACTGATAATACGTGGTTGATGAGATAGAGAAGTTATTGTTGTCATTCTTGCTATCATTGTATTGCGCAGTCAGGCCGATAGAACTTCCTTTTTTATTGATCCGGCGCATGATATTTGCATGGAAGGAATACCGGTGTTGTTCTCCTTGCATTAGCGACCCCATGACGATGTCATTGATTTTCAGCTCATCGGATACATCGTTGATATGACTGAAAGGATCGAGGATATCCAGATGAGGATTTTCATTGAACGTGGCCTGGCGGTTATTATTGGCATTATTATTCCGGACAAGGCTGAAATTACCGAAGAAATTGACAAAAGTCAGGGTATCGATCTGCCAGTTTAAGCCCAATAATGAATTCATATTGCGGCTACGGTTCGTATTGTTGCCGGCAGAATACTGGTACTTATTGCCACTTGTCAGATATTGTTCGTTGTAGGATGTCGAAATATTGCCCTGCTCGTTGTGGTGATAGGATACATTTCCGTTGAGTGTTAGTTTCTTATTGTACTTTTGGGTGAAATTTACGGCAACGTTCTCCTGTATGTTGTCTTTGTAGCTGGTCCGCATATGGAGGTTACCGGAATTGGCGATAACTGAGAAATTATTTCCGTTATTTTTGAAGTAGTTGCCTTGCAGGTTGAAATCTTTTTTGTTGTTATTGCCGTATCCGGCTTTTCCCGATGCAAGGAGGGTACCGTTGAATTCTTCTTTGGTTTGCAGGTCGAGCACATAGTTCTCTTTCCCGGTGCTGACACCCGTCAACTTTTCCAGCTTGCTTTTCTTATCGTACACTTTTATCTTGCTGATTAACTCTACGGGAAGGTTTTCCAGTGCCATCTTGTTGTCACCTGAGAAGAAGGCTTCACCGTTTACGTTGATTTCGTTAATGGGTAGCCCGTTGTATTTCAGTGTTTTGGTTTCGCTGTCGTATTCCATTCCGGGAATACGTTTGATAAGTGTCTCCAGATACGAGCCTTCCGGTGTTTTGTAAGCTGCCGCATTGATGACGGTGGTATCTCCCACCTGATCTACATCGCGCATCCGGGCGTTTACTGTCACTTCGCCCAATTCGATACCTTCTTCCAGTAAGATGCTACCCAGATTGATTGTTGAAGTGTTGCTGTCCAGTTTGCGGAAGACAGATTGCATTCCTGTATAAGAGGCTTTCAGTAAATATTGTGTTCCTTTCTGAGGGGTGAACTGGAGATTGAAACGACCGTCTGCACCGCTTGCAACTCCTTTTACAAAGGTGGAATCCTTGCCTTCCAGGATAACAAGACTTGCATAGGGCAGAGGCTCTTCTCCTTTCTTGGTCTCTGATGCAGTGCATACCTGCCCCTTGACTGTCCTTGTTTTTTGGGCGGATAGAATAGTCGGAATCAGCAAGAATAGCAATAGTAACCAGATTTTGTACACCTTCATGTCAGTCTTTTTATGGCAGTCACAAAATTAGAGAGTTTTCGTCATAAAATCTTCTTTTTTTATAGATATTATGCTACTTTTGCTCAATATAAGTGATACAATGAAAACCGACAAACTAAAATATGTTTTAGCCTTCATCTTTTTGCTGTGTGCTTTTTGGTGCGGAGTCAATTTTAAACGGTGGTACACTATTAACCACCGGATAGAAAAAATGATTTCTCTTGTTTATTCTTCCTCTCCTCAGTATGATTGTTACGGAAACTTTGAAGAACTCTTGAAACAGGAATTCAGGAAGCAGGGAATAGAACCGATATTTGATAAATTTTATCTGGATTTCAATACTGTCACGCCGGAAGATGGGATAAAAAATATGGAGGCTTATCTTAGTATCATCAAAGATAAACCGATGGCGCTGATCCTCACAGTGGGCGATCAAGCCGCATCTGCCCTGCTTTCTACCCGCCATCGACTACTTTCCTCCATTCCTGTAGTGGCTTGCAACGTACGTTTTCCCGATGAGAAACTTATAAAAGAATATGAGCGGAGAAAGGTATATGTGCTGCGTGATGCGCCGGATTTTAAGCATAACATTGATTTTATAAAATCTTTGCAGCCACATGTAGGGATAGATATTATTTATAATATTGATCTGACTCCGCTTGGATATAAATCGTTTGATTTATTAACCCGGTTTGCGGATAGAAAAGAAATTCGGCTTTTAGGCTGTGAGTCTACTTTTTCAGTGGAGCATGAATACAGGAAATTGCAGGAAATGGTTGAGCATTATAATCTGATGCCTGCAAGGGCAAACAACCATATTGATAAAGATGATTTTACCATAAGCCTTTGCCCTTTTCGTTATATAAAAGGGACCTCTTTGTTTACCGAGATAGAAAAAACAAAAGCTGGGAGGGAAAAACAAGTTTTCCTGTTAGATAAGTTCGACCAGATGTCGCTTCCGATAACTAAAGCCTTAAACATCCCTTCTTTCAGCTGTCTCCGCCAGGGATTTGGGGAGGATGCCAAGATTGTGGGCGGCTACATGGCTACTGATGAGATTTCTGCGCGTACTGCGGCTGATTTTTCTGTCCGTCTGATGAATAAAGAGAAAATAGGTATGCCGAAAATCAGGGATATGGAAAAGGAGTATGTACTGGATTGGACTTATTTCTCAGCCTATACGGACTTTGATGTGAAAAATGTACCTGAAGATGTCCGTATTATCAATTACTCCTTCTACGACCGGTATCGGAAGGAACTTTATTTCCTGACCGGATTGTTTATCCTTACTTTTATTCTGGTATTGATCAGTCTGCTGCGTATGCGCCGGCGTTCGCGTGTGGAACGTAAGAATATGGAGATGCTTGAGGAGACTCATAAGCGGCTGACACTTTCTATGGATGGAGGACGTATTTCGCTTTGGAATATACAGGGGGATAATATTGAATTTGATGAGAACTATACGCGTTTGGTAGGAATGAAGCAGAGGATATTTGTGCGGACTGATTTCCTGAAATATGCGTATCCCGATGATGTTTTTCTATTGAATTCATTGTACGAAACACTGCATCAATCTACAGATATGCAGGTTAGGCGTGTACGTTTCTCTTTCGGTGAAGAAGATTATCGTTGGTATGAACTTCGGTGCCGCAGTTTGAAAGATGCGGAAGGAAGGATAATGCTGGCGGGCATTATGCAGGATATTCAGATACAGGTAGAACGTGAAGAACAACTCATTCAGGCTAAGCAGATGGCCGAAAATGCTGAGTTGAAACAATCTTTCCTGAATAATATGAGCCATGAAATCCGTACTCCGCTGAATGCCATTGTAGGTTTCACCAATTTGCTGGTTGGCGAGGGGGGTGATGAGATTGAACCGGATGAGAGGAAGGCCATGCTTGAGAGCATTAACCGTAACAACGAATTACTCTTGAAACTGGTCAATGATGTGGTGGAAATATCACGTCTGGATTCCGGCAGCATGGATCTCGAAATAAAAGAATGGGACATGAGGACGATTGTGAAAGAGATTTATATGGCTTACCAGGCATTTATCAAGCCCTCGTTACAGTTTCATCTGGCTTTGGATGAGGATCTCTCTTTGCCTGTCAATATAGATCGTATGCGTTTTATCCAGGTTATTTCCAATTTCCTGGGCAATGCAGATAAGTTTACCCGGAGTGGTTCTATTACATTAGGATGCAAAGTGGATAAAAAAGGTCGGAAGGTCAGTGTGTATGTACAGGATACAGGGAAGGGAATTGATGAGAAAGAACTCATGATGATCTTTGACCGTTTTTATAAGACTGACGAGTTTGAACAAGGAAGCGGGCTTGGGCTTTCTATCTGTAAAGTCATTATTGAGAAGCTTTGCGGACATATAGAGGTACAGTCTGAAGTAGGAAAAGGAAGCTGTTTTACGGTTGTTCTATCTTTGGCGGATGAGGTATAAGACTTCTGACTCATAAGAAGAACTCCCCTACCGGTTTCCCGGTAGAGGAGTTCTTGTGATATTAATCAAATGTAGAAAGGGCTGATTAGTCTTTCAGTTTTGCGATGATGAAATCGCGGTTCAGACGGGCGATGTTGCTGATAGAGATGTTCTTCGGACATTCGGCTTCGCAAGCACGAGTATTGGTACAGTTACCAAATCCGAGTTCATCCATCTTGCTCAACATAGCTTTTGCGCGACGCAATGCTTCCGGTTTACCCTGCGGCAGCAAGTTCAGCTGGCTAACTTTTGCGGAAACGAACAACATGGCAGAACCATTCTTACAAGCAGCTACACAAGCACCGCAACCGATACAAGCAGCTGCATCCATAGCTTCGTCAGCGATTTGCTTCGGAATCAGGATAGCATTGGCATCCTGAGGAGAGCCCGTGCGCACACTAACGTAACCACCGGCTTGCATAATCTTGTCGTAAGCTGTACGGTCTACCATCAAGTCCTTGATGACCGGGAAACCGGCAGAACGCCAAGGTTCAACAGTGATAGTGTCACCATCGTTGAAACGACGCATATAGATCTGACAGGTAGTAGCACCTGTTGCAGGACCGTGAGGATGTCCGTTGATGTAGAGCGAACACATACCGCAGATACCTTCGCGGCAGTCATGATCGAATACAACCGGTTCTTTACCTTCAGAAATCAGTTGTTCATTCAAGATATCCAGCATTTCGAGGAATGAAGTGTCACCGGGGATATCTTTCATTTGGTATGTTTCAAAAGCGCCTTTTGCCTTTGGGCCTTTCTGGCGCCATACTTTCAGTGTGAAACTTATATTTTTATCCATTTTCTTTAATTCTTTAAATGTTCAACTTCCCGATTAGCTCTTATAGTTACGAGTCTGTACCTTGATTGCTTCGTAAACCAGCGGTTCTTTCAGCAACTCAGGAGCTTTTTCGTCGGAACCTTGATATTCCCAGCAAGCAACGTAGAAGAAGTTTTCATCGTCACGTTTTGCTTCGCCTTCTTCAGTCTGGTATTCTTCACGGAAGTGACCACCGCAGCTTTCGTTACGGTTCAGAGCGTCGTAAGCAACCAATTCGCCCATGATAATGAAGTCGTACAGGCGGATAGCTTTATCCAGCTCTACGTTCATACCTTCCTTATCTCCCGGGATGAACAAGTCTTTTTCGAATGTCTTACGGATTTCTTTCAGTTTGGCAATACCGGTCTTCAGACCTTCTGCTGTACGGCCCATACCTACATATTCCCACATCACGTGGCCCAGTTCCTTGTGGATAGAGTCTACTGACTTCTTACCCTTGATGTTCATCATCCAGTTGATTTTTTCCTGGATAGCTTTCTCTGCTGCTGCGAATTCAGGCAGGTCGGTAGAGAAACGGGGAACTGTAATCTGGTCAGCCAGATAGTTCTGAATAGTGTAAGGCAATACGAAGTAACCGTCAGCCAAACCTTGCATCAATGCTGAAGCACCGAGGCGGTTGGCACCGTGGTCGGAGAAGTTACACTCACCGATAGCGAACAGACCCTTGATAGAAGTCATCAGTTCGTAGTCAACCCAGATACCACCCATTGTGTAGTGGATAGCCGGATAAATCATCATCGGATTATAATATTTCACACCGGCAATTTCTTTTGCCAGTTCACCCGGATTAACGTCAGTGATTTCCTCGTACATATCAAAGAGGTTGCCATAACGTTGAAGAACAATATCAATGCCTAAGCGACTGATAGCCTCAGAGAAATCGAGGAATACTGCCAAGCCTGTATTGTTCACACCGAAACCAGCATCGCAACGTTCTTTAGCGGCACGGCTGGCAACGTCACGCGGAACCAAGTTTCCGAATGCCGGATAGCGGCGTTCCAAGTAGTAGTCGCGGTCTTCTTCAGGAATATCGCTTCCCTTGATTTCACCCTTCTGGAGTTTTATGGCATCTTCTTTCTTCTTCGGAACCCAGATACGACCGTCATTACGCAGAGACTCTGACATCAAAGTCAACTTAGACTGCTTGTCACCGTGAACGGGAATACAAGTGGGGTGAATCTGTACCATAGCCGGGTTGGCCATCCAGGCACCCTTGCGATAGCAAGAAACGGCAGCTGTACAGTTACAAGTCATTGCATTGGTAGACAGGAAGTATGCGTTTCCATAGCCACCGGTAGCGATTACTACTGCGTGTGCAGCAAAACGTTCCAGTTTACCGGTTACGAGGTTTTTAGCGATGATACCGCGGGCACGTCCGTCAACGAGGACAACGTCCTGCATTTCGTAACGAGTGTATAATTTTACGGTACCTACGTTTACCTGGCGGCTCAGTGCAGAGTAAGCACCCAGCAACAACTGCTGTCCGGTTTGGCCGCGGGCATAGAACGTACGTGATACCTGAGCACCAC
>ENA-OYHA01000461-OYHA01000461.1-human-gut-metagenome-genome-assembly--contig:-NODE-461-length-12438-cov-4.957603_pt1 | contig 12438 bp, 9 predicted proteins | sample MGYA00243759_ERZ652991 | MGnify/ENA primary metagenome ERZ652991 (study PRJEB26926, sample SAMN06165321) | human gut metagenome | biome: ENVO:00009003; feature: ENVO:2100002; material: ENVO:00002003... | reverse complement strand
CATACGAGATAGGAGTCCGTCTCGTGGGCTCGGAGATGTGTATAAGAGACAGTCAAATACCTCTGCTATGGCTTTTGCTTCATTCAAATCACCTATTGGTGTAGAAGTGGCGTGCGCATTGATGTATTTAATTTCATCCAATGCGATTCCGGCATTCCGGATGGCCATTTCCAATGAACGCTTTGGCCCGTCTATATTAGGAACAGATATGTGATCTCCGTTGGATGAAAAACCGTAGCCGATAATTTCTGCCAATATGGGGGCTCCTCGCTTGACAGCCGATTCATAACTTTCCAGTACCAGGCTGGCGCCACCTCCGCTGGGTACAAGCCCGTCCCTGCTTTTATCAAAAGGTCTGGATGCTTTCTGGGGTTCAGTTTCCCGATTGGAAAATGCACTTAACCCGTCGAAGCTACCCACAGAGAATGGATTAACTTCCTGTGCGCCACCACAAAGAATGCAGTCCTGCAATCCCGATTTGATAAGCAGATATCCCATGCCAATGGCGTGGGAACCGCTTGCACAAGCACCAGAGATTGTGAAGTTTACTCCTCTGAGTTTAAAGATGACTGACAGGTTCATCGACACAGTTGAATTCATCGACTGGAAGATAGAACCGGAACCTACCAGGACGGTATTCTTCTTTTCCCGGATAATATCCACAGCATTAATAATCGGTGCAGTGCTACTATCATTTCCATAGAGTACTCCTACTTCGTTCGCTTCCAGGAATGCTTCATCGATACCTGCATTTTTGAAGGCTTCCACACTTGCCAGATAGGCATATTCTCCTTGTTCAGGCAGGCAGAGACGTTTTCGTCTGTCCAGCATCTTTTTGAGATCAGGGCGCTCCAATAAGCCGGTCAGTGCAGACAGATATCCCATCTCTTTCCGTTGAGGATCAATGCCGATGCCCGATTTACCGTTATATAATGAGTCTGTTACTTCGCTCAGGTTTTTGCCGATGCATGAGTAAATCCCCATTCCTGTAATGACAACTCTTCTCATGTATGCAGTCCTCCATTGATTGAAATAACCTCACCTGTAATGTAAGAGGCATTGGGAGATACTAAGAAACTTACGAGATCAGCTACTTCTTCCGGTTCGCCGAAGCGTCCGGCAGGGATATGTTTTTTCCATTCGTTCTCGTTGATATCTTCGGTCATTTCCGTGCGGATGAATCCGGGAGCCACCGCATTGACGGTCACGTGCTTCTTTGCCACTTCCTGAGCTAATGCCTTGGTAGCAGCAATGACACCTCCTTTGGCGGCAGAATAATTGGTCTGCCCGGGCATGCCTTTGATCCCCGATAATGAGACGATGTTGACAATACGTCCGAAGCGTTTGACAAGCATGTTTTTAAGCAATGCCTGGGTGACATAAAAGAAGCCGTTCAGGCTGGTGTTCAGTACCCCGCTCCATTCTGCTTCGGTCATCCAAAGCATCAGGTTATCTTTGCGGATGCCTGCATTATTTATCAGCACCTCGATATATTCATCCGGATGTTGTTCGCTCCAGTTATTTAAAGCTTCGGATACTGCCTTTGGATCAGTAACATCGAACTTCAATAGTTCTCCGTCGCCTCCTTTTTCACGAACTAATTGCAGTGTGTTTGCCGCTTCCTTATCGTTGCTTTGATAATTTATCAGCACGGTATATCCCATTGCTGCCAACTTGATGCTGACAGAACGTCCTATGCCCCGGCTTCCGCCTGTTATTAATGCGTATTTCATTTATAAATTGAATTTCTTATTTTTCAAGTATCCACTCATAGCCTCTATTTCCTTGTACTTGGGAGTATCCTGGGTAAATACAGGGAAAAATGCCCGGATCTCATTGTATACGCAACGCGATTCCGTACTGAGCTTTTCCTGTATCTTTAAGTAATCTACAGCTTGTACGATACCCATAAACAGGATGCTCATAACCTGGAAAGAATTCTCTATGACTGTTTTGGCTATTAACGCAGAATTAGTTCCCATGCTTACAATATCCTGATTATCATTGTTGTTTGGGATACTGTGTATATACATGGGATTAGATAACGTCTGACACTCGGCTGTTGTGGAAGTAGCAGTAAATTGTGAGGCTTGTAACCCATAATTCAATCCTAATACTCCCAAATTGACAAATGGAGGAAGTATTCCGTTGATGCGATCATGGAAAAGATAGTTCAACTGGCGTTCACTTAGCATTGTCAGTTTCGTTATGGCTATTTTCAGTTTGTCCATTTCAAAAGAGACGTAATCACCATGAAAGTTTCCGCCGTGATATACATTTTGGGTTTCCGGATCAACAATTGGATTGTCGCAAGCTGAGTTGATTTCGTTTATCAATACTTCTTCCGTATTTATAAGGGTGTCATAAACCGGTCCCAATATCTGTGGAGTACATCTTAACGAGTAATAAGGCTGCACTTTATGTTCAAAAATCTTTTCTTCATGTTTCTGTCCGTACAATTCATTCTCTCTTTTGAGAGTACATTTACTGTCGGACATCCAGACTCTCATCATTTCAGCTATCTTTTGCTGTCCTTTATGAAGTTTGGCATCATTTAGCGGCTGAGAAACGAAATCATCATACGATGCGGCAATTTCATTCATCATTACCGAGGCGCATACGGACCAGTTGAGTAATTGGCGGGCATAAATCAAGTTAACAATGCCAATGCCTGTCATGACAGAAGTGCCGTTTGTTACTGAAAGCCCTTCACGGATATGTATGGAGAAAGGTTTGAGATGATTCTTCTCAAGTACCTGGGCGGTGGGTTGTAGCTGCCCTTGATAGAACACTTCTCCTTCACCGATCAGCGTCAACGCTATATGCGCTAATTGCACTAAATCGCCACTGGCACCTACACTGCCATGCTCCGGTATATACGGAAAAATATCCAGGTTAATGAACTTGACGAGTAGTTCGACCAGCTCTGTATGTATACCTGATTTCCCTTGAAGAAAAGTGAATAATCTGGCAATCATTGCTGCTTTCACATAAAGAGGAGGCAATGGCTTTCCCGCTCCGGTAGAGTGGCTCCTGATGATGTTGTATTGTAATTCCGTTAATGATTTATCTTCAATCCTATATTGAGCCATAGGACCGAACCCTGTATTAATTCCGTAAATAATTTTATCACTGGAGAAATCCTTCAAGAAACGAAAACTCTTATCTACTTCTTGAATACATTCATCGGAAATAATTACTTTTTCATCATCAAACAGTAGCTTCTGGAGCGTTCCCAAATTTATATATTTGCCGACTATCATAGTATACTTCATTGATATAGGCTGCAAAAATAGCTATTTTATATCAATAATAGATGTCTATGCAAAATAAAACTTTTTTCTGCAAGGTGGTTTTTGATGGACCTGAATATATTGTAAATAATGTTATTCGGTAACAGCTTCCAACAATTTTATCTCATGGCTGGTATCATTCGTATTACAGCTTCCATTGAATTTAGCCTGTGATTCTATTTCCAATTTGGTGGTATAGATATTGCCCTGCATCACACAGTTGGCTTTCAGGGTGAGTTCTTCCTTTACGTATGCATCACCGATGATAGTTCCGTGAAGGCAAGCGTGTGTACAAGACAGGTTGCCGTGTATTTTTCCTTCCGGACCGATGACTATTTTCCCGGTACACCGGATATTTCCTTCTACAGTTCCGTCGATACGCATATCTCCATCGATGGAACAATCACCTTTAATTAAACTTTGACTGGAAAGCGTGGTTAATTTATTGCTTACCTTATCTTCTATTCCTTTTTTTGAGTTAAACATACTAGTGTGCTTTTATAGTTTTTTATCCTTCTACGCGGGTTACTTGCTTGATGTTCTGTATCTGTTTCAGATTATTGCAGATGGTTTTCACATCATCCACATCATGCACGTACAATTGGATGTTTCCTTCAAAAATACCGTCTGTTGTTTCAATGGACAACTTACGGATATTTACATTCAGCTGACGCGAAATAACCTGCGTTACTTCGTTCAGCAATCCCATGGCATCTATACCTTTTATATATATATTCACCAGGAAGGAGAGTTCCTTATGGGTATCCCACTCTGTAGCCAGAATACGGTTTCCGTAACTGCTCTTCAAACGTGCGGCAACGGGACACTGGCGTTTGTGGATAATGATACGGTCGTTTTCGTCCATATATCCCAGTACATCGTCACCCGGAATGGGGTGGCAACATTCTGCCATGATATAATTCTTCTGGATATTCTCTTCCGTCAGTTTCAGGATTTGCTTCGTATTGATTTTCTCCTTTTCTTGCAGGGGCTTTTCTTCAATCGGTTCTTTGTTGTCCTTGTTACCGCCGAACGAGAAGGTGAGAAACTTCTTCCAGTTGGTTCCTTGTTTCTCTTTCAGGGCATTTTTATCCAGGTCGCCCAATACGATCTTTTTATTGCCGATGGCTATCAGAAACTCGTCCCGGTTCTTCATATTATGGGCTTTCACCAACTTGTCTATCAACAGGTCGTCCAATCGCAGTTCTTCTTTTTTGAAGAATTCGTTCAGAAGGGTTTCGCCTTCTTTCTGGCTGTTCCTTTGCTCTTTGCGCAGGATGGCGGCTATCTTGGCACGGGCACGGGCAGTAGTGGCAAATACTTCCCATTCCGGCTGTACGCGTTGTGATTTGGAAGTCAGAACTTCCACCTGGTCACCACTTTGAAGCTTGTGGCTCAGAGGGACAAGCTTATGGTTTACTTTTGCGCCGATACAGTGGCTACCGATGTCAGTGTGCAGGGAGAATGCAAAATCCAGTGCTGTAGAGTTCTGCGGCATAGTCTTGATTTCGCCTTTGGGAGTAAACACAAATATTTCCGATGCAAACAAGTTCAGCTTGATGGTATCGAGGAAGTCAATGGCATCCGGTTGCGGGTCATCAAGTATTTCTTTGATGGTGCGCAGCCATTTATCCAATTCGCCTTCATCTTCGCTGCCTCCGCCATCTTTATATTTCCAGTGGGCGGCGAAACCTTGTTCGGCTACGTCATTCATCCGTTCACTGCGGATTTGTACTTCAATCCATTGCCCGTTGTTTCCCATAAGGGTGACGTGCAAGGCCTGGTAACCGTTGGCTTTGGGATGACTCACCCAGTCGCGCAGACGGTCGGGGTGGGGTTTGTATATTTTAGAGATGGAGACATAGATATCAAAACAATCGTTCAGTTCTTCGTCCGCATTTCGTGGTTCAAAGATAATACGTACGGCAAGTAAGTCATAGATTTCTTCAAACGGTACATGCTTGGTCTGCATCTTGTTCCAGATGGAATAGATGGATTTAACACGCGCGAGAATACGGAATTTCAGCCCCATTTTGTCCAGCTGGGCACGTATCGGAGCAGTGAAATCATTGAATACTTTATCACGTTCGGTTGCTGTGGCTGCCAGCTTTTCTTCGATTTCCTGATACTCTTCGGGATGTTCGTACTTGAAACTCAGATTCTCCAGTTCTGTCTTTATCTTGTACAGTCCCAGGCGATTGGCGAGGGGAGCATAGATATACAATGTCTCGCCTGCAATTTTGAATTGCTTGTTGGGAAGCATCGAACCTAACGTGCGCATATTGTGTAGCCGGTCGGCTATCTTGATCAGAATTACGCGTATATCATCGGACATCGTCAGCAGCAACTTCTTGAAGTTCTCTGCCTGTGCCGAAGCACGGTCACCGAAAATACCACCGGATATTTTGGTCAGCCCGTCTACAATCTGGGCGATTTTCGGGCCGAATATGTTTTCTATGTCTTCTACGGTATAGTCCGTATCTTCTACCACATCGTGCAGCAAGGCGGCACAAATGGATGTAGAACCAAGACCTATTTCGTTGCATACAATTTGTGCCACAGCGAGGGGGTGCATAATGTAAGGTTCGCCCGAACGGCGTTTGATGCCCTTATGCGCCTGATTGGCAAAGTTGAATGCCTTTGTTATGATCTCAATACGCTTGCGGTGTTTGGTTGCCAAGTAGTCGTTTAACAGTTGCTGGAAAGCCTGTTCAATCATTTCTTCTTCGACTTTTTCTTTATCTTTCTGGCCCACATTCTCTTCCATATCCTGTTCTCCTTTCTTCAGTTGCTGCAAAAATAAGCAATTTTCAACATCACGCAAGCATTTGTGCCTTTATTTATATATCTTCAATTGCTTTCCGGCAGAAATGTTGGTATTGCGCAATCCATTCCAACTCTGAAGTTGTTTGACGGTGACGCCATAACGACCTGCAATGGCACCCAGTGTTTCGCCACTCCGTATCTTGTGGTAAGTCAGCTTCCCGTTGCCCGTTGTAGCGCGTCTTGCTGTAGAGCGGGTTTCGGGGATGGCTACAGTACGGCGGTTTTTGAATAATTCATTAGAACGGTGGGCGTAGATGGTGTCCTGGCTGTCGATAAATGTACTGATGTAATTCATTGGCAGGCGGAGGGTTTGCGCCTTGCTTTCACCGGGAATTATATTCTTTTTATATTGAGGATTAAGACTTTTGATCTCTTCCATACTCACGCTACAGATATCGGCAAGCTGTTCGAAATGTAAGTTTTTTGTTACCTGTACTGTGTCTGTTGCGTCGGGAATGTTGGTTTCCATGGGGCAGATGTTGTGCTTGCAGTAGTAGGTCATCACATAGTTGGCGGCGATAAACGCGGGCACATATCCACGGGTTTCTTTCGGCAAGAAGTTATAGATTTCCCAATAATCCGTTTTCCCTCCGGCACGGCGGATGGCTTTGTTGATGGTGCCCGGACCGCAATTGTAGGCGGCAATCACCAGATTCCAGTCTTGGTAAATGGCATACAGATCCTTCAGATAGCGGGCGGCAGCCCAGGTAGCCTTGATTGGATCGCAGCGTTCGTCAACGAGACTGTTGCTTTCCAGGCCATACATTTTCCCGGTAGCCAGCATGAACTGCCACAGTCCGCAAGCTCCTGCGCGCGAACGGGCGGAAGGGTTGAGAGCGGATTCGATAATGGGCAAGTATCTGAGTTCGAAGGGCAGTCCGTAAGTATCGAGTGCCTCTTCAAAGATAGGCATGTAGAAATTGCAGGCGCTCAGCATGAACGATACATTATTGCGTAAGCGTCCTGTGTACATATCTATGAATTTACGTACAATTTCATTGTATGGCATTTCCATCACGGCAGGGATACGGCTGAGACGGTCGATGTAGACGGAATCACTGAAAAACGGATTCTCGGTGGAGGTACTGCAATCTTTGCCTAAATCAATATAATTCTTTGCTTTCCAGTCGTTGAGCAGGCTGTCCAGCGGATAGGTCATACTTGGAGGAAGTTCGATGCTTTCCTTCCTTTCCGTTCCGTTGTCGCGGATGAGTACATCCACGCTTTCTTGCGCTTGCACCTGGAAGGTGAAGAGTGACAGACAAAACAGGAACGGAGTGGCAATAAGCTTCTTCATATTTACAGATTTATTCTTCATGTGTGATTATTCTTTGGTATGGCTTTATTCTCATTTAAAAACGGAAACTGCATTGCAGTCCGACGGATTTATTGGAGGTACCGGTGCTATATTGGTTGTTGATAACAGCCGGTTCTATTCTCATACTGAGGTCGGGCGTTATATCGAAATTAGATAATTCCGCATCTACATACGCATCGATAACCGATATCAGATAAACGCCGATAAAAGCGAAGATACTCAGGTCGCGATATCGACGGTATGTATCTTTTCGCTTCCGGAGAGTCTCCACTATTTGTGTATGGGGAACCTTTTTGACATATCCCGGGGGGAGCAGGTCGTTGATACTGCTGGCATCCCAGTTGCCTTTGGAGGCATCCTTGTACGCTTGCATGTAGTCTTTATACATTTTCCCGTTCCAGGTCAGTGCATATGCACATCCGGCAAAGCCACCATATATAATAGGTAGTTTCCAGTATTTCCGGTTGTAAATCTGTCCCCCTCCCGGAATTACCAAAGCAAGCCATGTCGCTTTGGTCGGATTGGGAATAAAAACTTTTTTATTGAGTTCTTTGTTCAGACTGTCCGCTGGCGTATCGGGCACTTGCGGGGTGGGGGCGGAGGTCATCTCCAACAAACGCTTTTTATTTTCGGCAGCAATACTGTCGGCTACTGCGAGGCTATCAGCGGTTGAAACCCGTTGCAGAATAGGATCGCTTAGTGCATCCAGGCTGTCCGGTACAATTTGCGGTATCTTCCGCAATGTGTCCGCAAGCTCTTTTTGCTGTCGTTTGGCAGCGGCACGCGGACGGTTCTGCCCATACATAGCAATCCCTGCCGTCTGCACGAGGCAAAGCAGCAGGGCGATACACCATTGATATGTTTTAGTTCCTTTCGTCATTTATTTTTTTAGAGTATCGAGTATGCCGATAATACGTTCTAAATCCTCTTCGTTATTGAACGGGATACTGATTTTACCTTTTCCTTTCTCCGAACAGGTCAGCTGCACTTTGGTGCTGAAGAAGCCGGATAGCTGTTGTTTCAGCATATTAAATTCTTCGGGCAACTTGGCTCGTTTGGGAGCTATTTTGCGTCCGCCGCTTTTCACGGTTTCGCCTTCGCTCAGAGATTTTACTAATTCTTCCACCTTGCGTACGGAGTATCCATGCTCGATGATTTCTTCGAATATCTTCACTTGCAGCTTCGGATCGGCCAGAGTGACGAGTGCACGGGCATGCCCCATGTCAATCTGCTTGTTTTGTATGGCCATCTGAATAGGTGCAGGCAGCTTCAACAGGCGCAGGTAGTTTGCGATGGTAGTGCGCTTTTTACCTACACGTTCGCTGAGGCGTTCCTGCGTCAGGCCGTATTGTTCCAACAGGTGCTGGTAGGCAAGAGCGATTTCCACAGAATTCAGGTCTTCGCGCTGTATGTTCTCGATAAGCGCCATTTCCATGACGTTTTCGTCGTCGGCGGTGCGGATATAGGCGGGGATACTTGTCAGTCCGGCAAGTTGCGAGGCGCGGAAGCGGCGTTCTCCGGCAATGATCTGATATTCATCGTCCGAGAGCTTACGCAAGGTGATGGGCTGAATGATACCTATTTCAGAGATTGAGTCGGCAAGTTCCTGAAGCGCCGTTTCGTCAAATTCATGACGTGGCTGATTCGGGTTGACGACAATCTTCGACAACTCTATTTCGTTGATGGAAGAAGAGCCTTCGGTCTGCACTTCGTCCATTGAGAGCAGAGCGTCGAGCCCGCGTCCTAATGCATTTCTTTTTTGTGCCATGGTTCTTCGTTTTTAAGTTAATTGTTGCGACTAATCAGTTCTTTGGCAAGTGCCATGTGGTTTTTGGCTCCTGTGGAGTCTGCATCATACAAGATGGTAGGCAGACCATAACTGGGGGCTTCACTCAGTTTGACGTTGCGTTGCACCACGGTTTCGAACACCAGTTCCTGGAAGTGGCGTTTCACTTCGTCGTAAATCTGGTTGGCCTGGCGCAGGCGTGAGTCGTACATGGTCAGCAGGAAACCTTCGATTTCGAGTGCCGGGTTCAGTTTCGACTTGATAATTTTGATTGTATTCAGCAACTTACTGATGCCTTCCAATGCAAAGTATTCCGCTTGTACGGGGATAATCACAGAGTCGGCTGCGGTCAGTGCGTTGATGGTAATCAGTCCCAGTGAGGGCGAGCAGTCTATCAAGATATAATCAAACTCTTCCTTCAGCGGGGCAAGTACTTCTTTCAAAATCTTTTCCCTGTTTTTCAGATTGAGCATCTCTATCTCGGCGCCCACCAAGTTTATGTGTGAGGATATCACTTTCAGTGTATCAATCTCGGTGTCATGGATGGCTTCGCGGACATCAGCCCGGTCGATAATGCATTCGTAAATAGTGCATTCCGACTGCTTGATGTCGACACCCAAACCGGAAGAGGCGTTTGCCTGCGGGTCTGCGTCCACAACGAGCACTTTCTTTTCCAGGGTGGCGAGTGAGGCTGCGAGGTTAATCGTAGTCGTTGTTTTTCCTACACCACCTTTTTGATTTGCCAAAGCAATAATTTTTCCCATAATCTTAGTGTTTATTGGCAGCGAAATAAGTGATAATTCCGTATTGCGCCTACTAAAAAAGAGAAAGATTGCAAAATCTGTTGATAAGTCGCCTTTTTTGTTAATAACTCAAAGCCGTTTTATTTCATTTCGACCTGTTCCGGCACTTTTCGTTCTCTTGTTCAGCTTGCAAATATACGTAATTATCTTGAAATGAAATATCTTTTTTGTCTCGCTTGCAGAAGATTAAGATTTGTTTTAAGTGCCTGTCCGCATTTGGGGCGTGGTTTGTGCGAATAATCATGCGTTCTGCACTTTCATCTCTTTCAGCGGCTTTAGGCCGTTGTGTGTAAGGTGTTTAGACTGAAATCTCCGGTCGGGGACGGCTTTCAGTGCTTTCAGCCTGTTACCGTATCAATATCCTTTGCTTCGTCTTCCGGCTTATTTTTGGTCTGTACCCGTTCGCGTTCCAGCGTTTCGGGGCGCAGCATTTCGTGGGGGAAGTACTTGCTTAGCGGGTAACGGAAGAAATCCATGTTTTGACGTAGTCTTCCCACCAACGTGCGATCCGGTTTGAAGTAAATGCGTGAAACCTGCACCTTGCCCGGCATTACGTCGTCGGGATGTTCGAAGCCTTCGCTGGTTATGGCGAGGTTGAAAGAGCCGAGTCCTCTGATGGTGACGGACTCGCCCTCTCTGAGCGCTTCCTCTATGTATTTGGGTAAGTCCACCAGTACACTTTGCACGTCGCCTTCGCTCATGCCTTTACGGCTGGCCATGCGCTGTGCCAGCTTTTCGGTTGTCACTCCGCCGCGCGGTTGCAGGGTGCGCTGCACAGCGTAGTACAGTTGTTTCATTCCTTCCTTGGAGCGGAAGAGTTTCTTCCTTACTAAATAAATCATTCCCATATCTTTGTTCTTGTTGATTGATGTTGCTGATGATAGCTATGCTTCTTAATGTCAGCTGCATAGTACCCTAATGCTTGGAACTCATATTCCTATGGATTGTAGCTCCCTTTGTTTAGCCACTCAAGATGGCATCTTGTGTAGTATGAGATGCTATCTTGAACAACACAAGATGCCATCTTGAGCGGCAAAGGTAATCATGCTTCAGTAGATATGCAAGCTTTTTGCGGGGGAAAGGTAAGGGAGATGTGCGTGATGGGGAAGGGGATGCTGTAGCGCGGACGTTAAATAACCGAAACTCCTCTTGAAAATGTGATTGAGTGGAGTAAACTCCTCCTGATTTTTGTGAACGTGCCTCTTTATGCGGTGGGAAGTTTCTTTCGTTAGGTTGTATTGTATATGAAATAAAAATATAGGGATTTTGTGTCGTATATGAAACAAAAAACCTATATTTGTGTTGCGTATATAAAACAAATAAAGAAGATGGATCAAGAACTGATAAAACAGATTATAGGTGAAAATCAGGAGTTTGTTCAGAATGTGAAGTTGCTGCAACGTCCTTTCAAGTTTGAAGACAACGGGAACTATGTCTTTTTAGGCATTCGCCGTGCCGGAAAGTCTTATCTTATGTTTCAACGGATTCATGAGCTGATGAAAAGGGGAGTTGATATAGAAGAGATTCTCTATCTTAATTTTGAAGACGAACGTTTCATAGGACTGAAGTCGGAAGATTTGGATGAGATAAAGCGGGTGTATGAAGAAACATTTTCTTTTCGTCCAATTTTTTTTCTGGATGAGATACAGATTGTGCCAGGCTGGGAAAAATTTGTTCGTCGACTGGCAGATAAGAACTATCGGGTATTTGTTACGGGAAGCAATGCTAAAATGCTGAGTTCTGAGATTGCTACGACCTTAGGCGGGCGTTTCCTGATACAGAATGTATATCCATTCTCCTTTAGGGAATTTTTAAAATTCGAAGGATTTGAATTGAAATCAAATTGGCTTTATACACCGGGTACTAGAAATGGGGTGGTGCGTAGTTTTGATACTTATTTCTATAATGGCGGTTTTCCGGAACTACTTTCTTTTGAAGACAAGCGTTCATGGTTGAGCGGATTGTATCAGAAGATATTTTTCGGCGATTTAGTTGCCCGTTATTCTTTGCGTAATTCGGATTCAATGCGGTTGTTGGTGAAAAAATTGGCGGAGAGCGTGATGCAACCTTCTTCTTATAATCGTTTGAAGAATATAGTTTCTTCAGCGGGAGAAAGTGTGGGGGTGCGTACCATTATTGATTATGTGGGCTATCTGCAAGAGACTTGGCTTATATTCAGTTTGGAAAACTATGCTGCGAGGTTCGCAGAGCGTGAGAGTAACCGTAAATATTACTTTATTGATAATGGAATCTTGAATTTGTTTATTTTCCGGCCGGAAACTTTATTGTTGGAGAATCTTGTTGCGATAACCTTGCATCGTCAGTTTGGAGAAAAGGTTTATTTCTACAATCAGCATATAGACTGTCTCTTATACACATCTCCGAGCCCACGAGACGGACTCCTATCTCGTA
>ENA-OYHA01000458-OYHA01000458.1-human-gut-metagenome-genome-assembly--contig:-NODE-458-length-12489-cov-4.777545_pt1 | contig 12489 bp, 10 predicted proteins | sample MGYA00243759_ERZ652991 | MGnify/ENA primary metagenome ERZ652991 (study PRJEB26926, sample SAMN06165321) | human gut metagenome | biome: ENVO:00009003; feature: ENVO:2100002; material: ENVO:00002003... | reverse complement strand
ATACCACATTGCGCCCATTTGTCAAGTCACGAATCAGTTCGTCAGTTTCTCTTTCGCGGTCACAAAAGTAATGGCTACCGGCATAGGTGCCTATAACAAAAGGGTTTGTTTGCACAGTCTTCATGATTATTCAATTTTAGATTATTGCAAATATAATAATAATTATTATGATAATCATAATAATTCATCTTGAAACATTTTTAAGCAGAGAAAGTTACTACATAGTTTCTTTTCGCAATACATGGATAATAAAGGCATATTTCCAGTATAAAACCGGCAGGTGCACCGTAGTAAATTCCGTAACTTTGCCACCAGTTAACGTAAAAAACGGAAAAACATGAAGAAATTTACCATTACATTGGCGCTCTCCATCATGACAGTGCTATTGATTACCACTCCTTGCAATGCCAAGGGAAAAGCAAAACATGTCGTATTAATCGGTTTGGATGGTTGGGGTGCCTACAGCGTTCCCAAAGCTGATATACCTACTATTAAACAATTGATGGCAGACGGAGCCTATACGCTTGAAAAACGTTCGGCACTCCCCTCTTCAAGTGCCATCAACTGGGCTTCCATGTTTATGGGTGCCGGTCCCGAATTGCACGGATATACCCAATGGGGGTCCAAAACGCCTGAGCTTCCTTCACGGGTGCTCAATCAACATGGCATTTTCCCTACTATTTTCCAGTTATTGCGTGATGCACAACCCGAAGCGGAAATCGGTTGCCTATACGAATGGGATGGTATTAAATATCTGGTAGACACCCTTGCATTAAGTCACCACAAGCAAGCGCCCGACTATAACAAATACCCCGAAGCTCTGTGCACAATGGCGGAAACATACATCAAAGAGAAAAGCCCGACCCTGCTTGCCGTCTGTTTCGATAATCCCGATCATGTAGGGCACCAGGCCGGACATGACACTCCCGAATATTATGCCAAACTAAAAGAACTGGATACTTATATAGCCCGCATTATCAAAGCCGTGAAAGATGCCGGTATATTGAAAGAAACGATCTTCATTGTCACCGCCGACCACGGCGGTATTGAGAAAGGACATGGCGGCAAAACCATGAATGAGATGCAAACTCCTTTCATCATTTCCGGTAAAAACGTGAAGAAAAGCGGTGAATTTCATGAAAGCATGATGCAATATGACGTTGCTTCCACCATAGCCCATATCTTTGGATTAAAGCAACCACAGGTTTGGATAGGCCGCCCGATGAAGCAAGTGTTCAAGTAAGAGATATTATTCACGCCTAAACATTTGCAAATGTCGAAAGTTATTGCGTAATTTGTGTAGCACAAAAAGTGCTACACTTTTTATGCTATACATAAACATTTGCTTATGAACAGAATAACAAACCCTTTTCTGGTTTACGGCTATGCCGGACCTGAGTATTTTTGCGACCGCAAAGAAGATACGCAGAAAAAGCACTGACCACCCTTACCGGCTTCTTCAGAAGTTGCCGTATCCTATTCTCTTCCGACCCACTGAACGGAACTCCGCAAGCTACTCTCGATTTCCAACCATCGCAGGCTCAAGCCACCTTAAAGGAGATATTCGAGTATCTGGAGCATTCCGGCAAAGAATGCTACATAGCCATTGATGAGTTCCAGCAAATCACGGACTATCCGGAAAAAGGCGTAGAAGGATTATTACGCTCTTATATACAGTTCCTGCCACATGTACATTTCATATTTTCCGGCAGCAAGCAACATCTCATGGATGAAATCTTCACTTCTACCAAACGTCCCTTCTATCGGAGTACGGAGAAAATGACTCTGCAACCGATCCCCGTAGAAGATTACTTTCTTTTTGCCTGTGAATGGATGAACCAGGGGGATAAGCAGCTGGGGAGAAACTTATTTCAGCAAATCTATCAGCGCTTCGGAGGCCATACCTGGTATATGCAATATATCCTGAACCGGCTTTATGAACAATCTCAACCAACCATTGATGAAAAACTGATTGAAGAGTGCATATCAGATATTATCCATTCCGAAATAGATTCTTACCAACAGTTATACGGGATGCTAACCGAGAATCAATCGGCTTTGTTACGCGCCATCGCACGAGAGAAAATAGTAACAGCCATCAACAGCTCGGCTTTCATAAAAAAATATGGCTTGAAAGGTAGCAGTAGTATAAACACAGCGCTTAAAACATTAATCAACAAGGAATATGTTTTCAAATCCGACAAAGGTTATTGTGTGTATGACCGGTTTATGGAACTGTGGTTACAAACATTACCCTATCCCATTAAATAAACGACAATCAGCGATAAATTAACGTCGACAGATAATCTTCTGCAAACATCTCATTCGCCACTTCCAGCAAAATCTCCGGAGTAATTTGTTCAATACGTTGATAAACAGCTTCGGAGCTTTCATACTTATTATAGTGCAGGAAAGTCTTCGCCATGCCGAGAGCATTGTTCTCATTATTATCCGAAGCTACACCTATTTGTCCGATAAGCTGCTTCTTCGCAGCAGCGAGTTGTAGCGAGGTCATCTTTGTATCACGCAGATTTTTAAGTTCTTTCATCACCAAACGCATACAAGTATCCACATCATCGGGATCGCAACCAAAATAAGTGCAGAAAACCCCGGTATCCGTATAAGAAGTCAGGTTAGACTCTACATTATAGACAAGGCCGCGACGCTCACGCAGAGAAACATTCAAGCGACTGTTCATGCCAGGCCCGCCAAGAATATTATTCAATAGATAGAGCGCGGTACGCTTATCATCGTAAGCATTATAGCCACGGCTGCCTATCATCACATGAGCCTGATGCGTATCCTTATGCACCACCAGTTTTTCGGGCGTATAAAGAGACGGTGGGGTACGACGGTTATCCACCGTCACCGCCGGAATATCAGCAAGCAGTTTCTCTGCCCAACGGATGATTTGCTTGAAATACAGGTTTCCCCACACAAAGAACACCATATTCCCCGGATGATAGAAACGGGAAGTAAACGCAGCGGCATCTTCGCTGTGAAAGGTCTTCAGCAGCTCAGGATTCCCCAGGATATTGCGTCCCAACGGATGTCCTCGGAAGATTAAATCCTCAAAATCATCGAAAATAAGTTCGGAAGGGGTGTCTTCATAAGATTGGATCTCATCAATAATCACTTCCGTTTCCTTTTCAATCTCACGTTGCGGAAAAGTAGAGTGAAAGACAATATCCGCCAGTAACTCGAACGCACGGCCGAAATGTTCGGTAAGAAAAGCAGAGTAGATTACTGTTTCCTCCTTGTTGGTATAAGCATTCAGGTCACCGCCCACATTCTCCATACGGTTGAGTATATGCCAGGCTTTCCGCTTCTGAGTACCCTTAAAAATAAGATGTTCCACAAAATGCGCCATGCCCTGTTCATTCTCCAATTCATCACGGGTTCCGGCATCAACTGCAAAACCACAGTAAGCCACATCGGAAAATGACGGTTGGTGAATAATACGCAAACCATTGGCAAGAGTATATTGATGGTGTCCCAGCAAGGGTAATGGTGCTAACTTCTTCATTCTGACGTTTGAAACTAATTGAGGGCGCAAAGATAGCGCAATTTGACGAGGTCCCCTTACCTTCGCAAAGCAAAAATACAATAAAACTTATTGCCATTTATGGAAAATTGCAGATATTTGTAGGCTATAACCTAACTACTAACAAAAATAGTATAATGATTGAATCCATTCAAGAGCTTTTGCAGAAAGAGGCACAAGCCGTACTGAACATCCCCGTGACAGACGCTTACGAGCGTGCGGTAGAACTTATCGTGGAACAGATTCATCGGCGGAAAGGAAAACTGGTGACCTCAGGTATGGGAAAAGCCGGGCAGATTGCCATGAACATTGCTACGACATTCTGTTCCACAGGTATTCCTTCCGTATTTCTGCACCCCAGCGAAGCACAACACGGAGACTTGGGCATCTTGCAGGAGAACGACCTGCTGTTGCTGATTTCCAATTCCGGTAAGACGCGTGAAATCGTTGAACTTACACAATTGGCTCATAATCTGAACCCAGACCTCAAGTTTATTGTTATTACCGGAAATCCGGATAGTCCGTTGGCACACGAGTCCGATGTATGCCTCAGCACAGGAAAACCAAAGGAAGTTTGTGCTTTAGGTATGACTCCCACCACTTCGACCACTGTGATGACCGTTATCGGTGACATCCTTGTGGTACAAGTCATGAAACAGACAGGATTTACTATTGGAGACTACTCCAAACGCCATCACGGTGGCTATTTGGGTGAAAAATCAAGAAAATTATGCGAAAAGTAATTGGTATAGGAGAAACGATTCTTGACATCATTTTCCGCAACGGCCAGCCGACAGCTGCCGTACCGGGCGGTTCAGTATTCAATGGCGTCGTGTCATTGGCACGGGCAGGCGTTCCCGTCAGCTTTATCAGTGAGACAGGAAACGACCGGGTAGGTAATACAATCCTGCAATCCATGCGGGATAGCGGCATGTCTACTGACTATGTCAACGTATTTCCCGATGGAAAATCCCCGGTATCACTGGCCTATCTTAACGAAAATGGTGATGCGGAATACATCTTCTACAAAGATTATCCCAAGCAACGGCTGGACGTGGTTTTCCCAAAACTGGAAGAAGATGACATCGTGGTTTTCGGCTCCTATTTTGCCCTGAATCCGGTGCTGCGCGAAAAAGTTCTGGATTTGCTGGAACAGGCACGCGAGAAAAAAGCAATCGTATACTATGATCCCAACTTCCGGTCGTCGCACAAAGACGAGGCTATCAAGCTGACGTCCACCATTATCGAGAATCTGGAATATGCCGACATCGTGCGCGGATCTATAGAAGACTTTTTCTATATGTACAATCAAAGAGAAGTGGACAAGGTATATAAAGACAAAATTCGTTTTTATTGCCCTAACTTCCTTTGTACTGCCGGAGCCAAAGAAATCTCACTACGCACCAATAGCATCACCAAAGAGTATCCTATTCCCCCATTGGAAGCAGTCAGCACTATTGGCGCAGGCGATAACTTTAATGCCGGTATTATTTATGGCTTATTGAAGTACGACGTGCGTTACTGCGATTTAGGACAAATAAGCGAGGACACCTGGGACAAGATTATCCGTTGCGGCATCGAGTTTGCGGCAGATGTATGCCGGAGTTTCAACAACTCTATATCACCGGAATTTGCCAAGCAGTTGCCTCCCGTTAACTAAATCCCCGTTAAAGGAGAAAAAACTCTGTGAAACTCTGTGCCCTGGAATAACAAAAGTCATCAGAATACATATCTTTGCAACAAAGCGAAGATAAGCTGCACCTCGGCATAAAAAATGAACAAGTTCATTTTATTCTGCTCTCGGTTTGCATTATCTTTGCATATATATGCTCAGACAAAAAAACTATGTATAGAAATCTGTTGAACTTGCTAACATGTGTATTGCTGCTACCGGCTTGTAGCGGCACAGCTCCTCATATATCCATTGTTTGCGAAGAAAATAACGTCGGGAACAGTATCGTCAAATGGGAAATAGCCCCTCTCATCAAAGGGAACGTAAAGGTATATGCTTCGACTGATCCGAACAATATCCCCGAGGATTCTCCGGTAGCCATAGCAAACATTTCCGACCAGCGAATGACGATTGTCACCACAGACCCTACCAGGCGTTATTACTACACCCTCGTATTCAATGATAAATATCGTGTAAAGATTGCTACCCGCAATGTCAATATCCCCGGCATACAAAACTTCCGTGATATGGGTGGATATCCGTCATACCCTACCAAGAAGAGGTTGCGTTGGGGCATGCTCTATCGTTCTGCACAGATAGACAGTCTGGAATGCTACTCACGCAGGGAACTGAAGAATATAGGCATCAAGACCATCATCGATCTGCGCTCAGAATCGGAGTTGAAAGGTCACACTCCACTGCAACAAGGATTTAATGTAATACATGTCCCTATAAAAACGGGAGACATGGAAGATATACTGAAAGGCATCCAGGAACAGAAGATAAAAAGCGACACTGTCTACCGGATGGTGGAACGGATGAACCGCGAATTGGTAATGAACTATCATAAAGAGTATCGCCAGATATTTGATATCTTGCTGAACAGTACCAATTACCCAGTCGTTATCCATTGCTCCTCCGGCAAAGGGCGCACCGGCATTGCTTCGGCACTGATCCTTGCCTCCCTTGGCGTGAACAGCGACATCATTATGGAAGACTACCGCCTAAGCAACGATTACTTCAACATTCCCAGCGCTTCCAGCTATGCCTACAACCTGCCCGCACGCTCGCAAGAGGCCATTACGACCATCTATTCGGCAAGGGAAGATTTCCTGAACGCCGCCAAGGAGGAAATAGAGCGCCGGTACGGTGATGTAGATACGTATCTGCAAAGAGCCATCGGACTCAACAAAGAAGAAATCAAGAAGTTGCAGAAGATTCTGCTGGTGAAAGATTGATAAACATGCCGTTTACGTAGCATAATTTCTTCCTATTCCTCAATTTATCACTAACAACTAATCGTTTATCACCAAAAAACTCTTATCTTTGTGCCCGAATATAAAGATATACAAAGATTTAATGAAGAATTTTGAAGAGCTCGGTCTGTCGCCGGAGATACGCCGCGCCATTGAAGAAATGGGATATGAGTGTCCCATGCCGGTACAAGAGGAAGTGATTCCTTACCTTTTAGGAGAAAATAATGATGTTGTAGCACTTGCACAAACAGGAACGGGGAAAACCGCCGCATTCGGCTTGCCACTTATCCAGAAAATTAATGTAAAGAACCGGATTCCACAATCCCTTATACTTTGCCCTACACGCGAACTTTGCTTGCAGATTGCAGGTGATCTGAATGATTATTCCAAATACATCACCGGATTGAGGGTATTGCCTGTATATGGTGGTTCATCCATAGACAGCCAGATACGCGCCCTGAAACAGGGTGTACATATCATTGTCGCCACCCCGGGACGCTTGCTCGACCTGATGGAGCGCAAAACGGTATCCCTCACCACCATCCAGAACGTAGTGATGGACGAGGCTGACGAAATGCTGAACATGGGATTCACGGACAGCATCAACGCCATTCTTGCCGATGTACCGCAAGAGCGTAACACTCTGTTATTCTCCGCCACTATGAGCCCGGAGATTGCACGCATTTCAAAAAAATATCTGCGTGACGCCAAAGAAATCACCATCGGACGGAAAAATGAAAGCACAAGCAATGTGAAACATGTGGTTTTCACCGTTCATGCCAAAGATAAATACGCTGCCCTGAAACGCATTGTAGACTATTACCCGCAAATATATGGTATCATTTTCTGCCGTACACGAAAAGAAACGCAGGAGATTGCCGACAAGCTGATGCAGGACGGTTATAACGCTGACTCACTGCATGGAGAATTAAGCCAGGCACAACGTGATACCGTCATGCAGAAATTCCGTATCCGCAATCTGCAAATCCTGGTTGCCACGGACGTTGCCGCCCGCGGACTGGATGTGGACGATCTGACCCACGTCATCAATTATGGCTTGCCGGATGATACCGAAAGCTACACTCACCGTAGCGGACGTACAGGACGTGCCGGAAAGACGGGCACTTCCATCGCCATCATCAACCTGCGCGAGAAAGGTAAAATGCGTGAAATTGAACGGATTATCAGTAAGAAGTTTATTGTTGGTGAAATGCCTACCGGTAAACAGATTTGCGAGAAACAGCTTCTGAAAGTGATCGATGACCTGGAAAAGGTGAAGGTGAACGAAGAAGATATGGCCGACTTCATGCCTGAAATATACCGTAAGCTGGACTGGTTGAGCAAAGAAGATCTGATCAAGCGCATGGTTTCTCATGAATTCAACCGTTTCTCAGAATATTACCGCAACCGCGAAGAGATAGAAATGCCTACCGACAGCCGTGGCGAACGCAACAGCAGAGGCGGCAGCGAACGCACCGGTGATCGCAACAGCCGCAAAGCAGATCCGGGATTCACCCGCCTGTTCATCAATCTGGGTAAGATGGATAACTTCTTCCCAAATGAGCTGATAAGCCTACTGAACGGCAATACCCGCGGACGCGTGGAGCTGGGACGCATAGACCTGATGAAGAACTTCTCATTCTTCGAAGTAGATGAGAAAGAGGCAGGTAATGTAGTGAAAGCCCTGAACCGTGCGAACTGGAACGGTCGAAAGGTATCTGTAGAAATTGCCGGCGAAGAAGGCAAGGAAGCTCCCAAAGGTAGACGTAAGAGTGAGGGCAACAACTACGGCAAGAAGGAATTTGAAGGCAAGAAACGCAGCTTCAAAGACGAAAAGCGCAGTGATGCATCTGGAAAACGTAGCGATGTCCCCAGAAAAAGTAGAAGTAAATCTGAAAGTGCTCCGGCTGACAAAAAGAAAAGCAAACCAAGCCGCGAAGAGCGTGGCTATACCGACGCCCGCGGCAAGAAAGACGATTGGAGACAGTTCTTTCAAAGCGACAACAAGGAGTTCCGTGATAAAGAACCCGATTTCAGCGAAGAAGGCTGGGCAAGACGGGCACCTAAAAAGAAATAATAGAATGCTGTGATAGAGTGATGGGGTGATAAAGTGATAGAGTAATGTCACCTTATCACCCCATCACTCTATCACCCCATCACTCTATCACCCCATCACTCTATCACCTTATCACTTTATCACTTTATCACCTTTTTTATATGAACAAAGTAAACGGATTCCTATATGGCCTTCTCTCTTCGGCGAGCTTCGGACTTATTCCGCTGTTCACCATTCCTGCTATGCATCAGGGCATGCAGTTCTGGTCCATACTGCTCTACCGTTTCCTCTTTGCCATGCTGGCACTGGCCTGTATACTGTTGCTCGACAAGCAGTCTTTCCGCATCCACCGGAAAGAGATACTTCCACTTCTCCTGCTGGCATTCCTGTATGACTGTTCCGCTGTTTTTCTGTTCTGGGGATATAAGTTCATGTCAAGCGGAGTAGCTACTACCATTCATTTCATGTATCCGGTGCTGACTACGCTTATTATGATGATTTTCTTCCGCGAAAAGAAATCCCCTTGGCGTATAGCAGCAATCGCTTTAGCGGTAAGCGGAGTTTTCTTCCTTTCGCATGGAGACACAACAGGGACTGTTACCTTACCGGGTATTTTTATCGTCCTACTCTCTGCTTTGGGCTACGCGCTCTATCTGGTCACCGTCAGCCAACTGAAATCCCTTGAAATGAAGGGGCTGAAAATGACATTCTATGTTTTCCTTTTTGGCGGAATCCTTCTTTTCACCGGAATGACAGTGACAGGTGTCGGAGTACAGGCCATCCCGGACCGGATAACCCTGGGAAATCTGGTGATGCTGGCATTGGTACCAACCGTAATATCTAATCTGGCACTGGTACGCGCCATTAAAAACATAGGCTCCACACTCACCTCTGTATTGGGAGCCATGGAGCCTGTGACTGCCGTCTGTGTAGGCATTCTCATCTTTGGAGAACCTTTCACTCAAAGCATCGCCTTAGGCATCGGGTTGATTATTTCGGCGGTTACGGTGATCATACTGAAAAAATAGAATGTCCTATTTTCATCCAGTTCTTTTAGCATCTATATATGGGTGGCGTTGGATATATAGATACTGCATGTCCGATATATAGATGCTGTACGTCCGATATATAGATGCAACACGTCCGATATATAGATACAAGATTTCACCCACCTTCACAGGCAGATGAAATCCCTGAACATCCAATTCAATGTTCTTATCTATTTTTGAATTTAATATATTAATATCCCGGATTCTGATAATATACGCCGCCATCTTCCAAGTTCTCAAGAAATGACTGGGGGAATGGTCTGACCTCATGCTTGCCATTTACAAAATACTGGCCGACATCCGGATTCTTCGATTTCAGGTAGGCATCGGTCAGCTTGCCTGTACGCTTCAAATCATAGAACCGTACATACTCCCCACACAATTCTCTGGCACGTTCATCCAATACCGTTTCTACTGTTGCCGCACCGGACAGAGCCTTGGCACCGGCACGCTCACGAACCAGATTTATGTATTGCATCGCATTTGCTCCACCATTTACATAGATATCGGCCTCAGCAGCTATTAAGAAAACCTCAGGAGTACGCATCATAAAGGTAGCATTCAGATTTCCGAGACGTTTCTTGCTCAAGTTATTAACATAATAATTGCTACTGTTATGCTTCATCAACGACGGATAGAAATTAAGCCAAGGACTGACTACATCCGTATTATCATAATCTCTGTGATAATCCATAATCACCGTATTGTCCTCAGCATACAAGTCCTTGTAGTCAACATACAGGATTTTTGAGTCCTTCTTTTCCGCTATCTTTTCCGCATATCCTTCATCTCCCGGACGGATAAATTCCAGTGCTTTTTCATCAAATACAAATTTGGTATACTGCCGCACCAACTCACCGGTTGTCGCATTAGGCACCATTTCCGATATTTCAGGAGACTCCAGATTCTTATCAAACTGCTTCACTTGTGATTCGCTCCATGACTGACCTTTATCTTTGTTACAAGTCCATTGCGTTTGAAAAAATTCATGATATCGAGGATCCAGCGTTCCATCTTCCTGTACGTATAAATCCATCAGATGCTTTGAAGGCATAAAACTCCCGCCGGCACGTCTGCCCCAAATCTGATAATCGGACAAGCCGTCATATTTGTTACCGGAATGTATATCCGTCTTGAACACAATGGCTGAAAAGGCTGTGAGCGGACAATAGAACTGCTCGTTATTCTGATTCATGATCCAAGCCTGGTTACTTACACCGCCCACCACATAGCGGTGTTTCCATAAGGCTTCTTTATTCTCAAAATTGTTGCTTTCTGCAAATACATCTTCTATGTTATCATACATATACACTCCCAAAGCGGCTCCTCCTGCCTTGCAATCTTCCACCATCTCTTTGGCAACTTCCAAAGCCCGTTGCGCATACTTTTTAGAAGAGTCATACTCTATGGATTGCAGGCAGGCTCTTGCCAACATTCCCATCGCTGACTTCTTGGACGGACGCGTAGTTCTTTCTTCTACCGGTAACCACTGAACGGCAAACTCCAGATCGGGAATGATACATTTCTCATAGATATCCAGTGGGGTATCTTTACCGGGATGCAAATCCACATCTTCGACTGGCGACATTTGCAACGTCACGCCACCCAGTTGTTCTACCAGATTATAGTAATATACCGCCCTCATAAAATGAGCTTCCGCCACCTTCTGGTTTTTCTCTTCCTCGGTAGTGAAAGGAACTTTATTGGCCTGTACAATTGCCTGGTTGCAATAGCAGATACCGTCATAACAGCAATTCAGCGTGTTAGCCATCATATTATTAGCAAAGTCCGATCCCATACCATACTTTAAGTTGAGGTTATCACCGTTCTTCTGAGAGGTCCAGATATCAGTTCCGCCCTCGGTCATCTGCATAAACTGTCCATAGCCGTAGAGCGCTCTTTCCATGCCAAAGTAAACATTATTAAGTATGGTTTGATAGCCCTCTACCGAAGCGGACAGTGCATCCATAGTGTATCCCGAAGGATTATATTCATCAAGTGTACAAGAAGCATTGCTTATCGTCACTGCCATTACTGTTACAGTCAGCCAGTTTTTTATTTTCGTAGTCATATCTATTCTTATTGAATTATTAATTAAAAGGATACATTAAGTCCCAAGAGATAAGTTTTGTAAAGCGGGAAGGTATCGGAACCGTTATTTTCAGGGTCCGAGTGCTTCAGCTCACTCTTAAACGGCAGTACAAATACATTATATGCCGTTGCATAAAGCCGGCATTGCTCAAGTCCCAGAGTTTTACATAATTTCTTGGGGAAGGTATATCCCAAAGTGATATTCTTTATTTTGGCATAAGAACCGTCAATATACTTCAGCGAACCTATACCCGTGGTACTGGCAATACCCGGTCGGGGGAAGTAAGCCGACTGGTTTTCAGGAGTCCAATAATTCGTACCCCTAGGTTGGTTATTACCATTGGCGGAATACCAGCCGATTGTTTTGCTGTCTATCATCTGCCCGTATCTCACAATAGCGAAAACGCTTAAATCAAAATCTCTGTACTTAAATGTATTATTTACACCCAAGATACCGTCAGGTACATTCGAGCCCAATATCTGGAGGTCGCGCGTGTTGCTGTAAGTGTGTACGCCACCATCTCCTACAAGATTTCCATTCTCATCCGTAGTGAACTGCTCCACTGTCTCAATCTTCACATATCCCGGTTGGCATCCATATTTCGCCGCTTCTTCTTCTTCGGCAGTACTCCATATTCCGGCATATTTAAAATCGTAGAATGTCTTGATGGGATGTCCTTCGAATAACTTTTTGGCAATGAGGTCACCATCGGGCAGGTCTACAATTTTTTCATCGTTATGAGTATAAGAAATGGATGAAGACCATTGGAAACTGTCTCTTATACACATCTCCGAGCCCACGAGACGGACTCCTATCTCGT
>ENA-OYHA01000456-OYHA01000456.1-human-gut-metagenome-genome-assembly--contig:-NODE-456-length-12500-cov-6.328807_pt1 | contig 12500 bp, 10 predicted proteins | sample MGYA00243759_ERZ652991 | MGnify/ENA primary metagenome ERZ652991 (study PRJEB26926, sample SAMN06165321) | human gut metagenome | biome: ENVO:00009003; feature: ENVO:2100002; material: ENVO:00002003... | reverse complement strand
GAGATAGGAGTCCGTCTCGTGGGCTCGGAGATGTGTATAAGAGACAGAGATAAAGAATAAAAAATGAGACATAATAAAAAATTCAATCATTTAGGTCGTACTGCTTCTCATAGAAGCGCTATGTTATCTAACATGGCTTGCTCTTTGATCAAGCACAAAAGAATCACTACGACTGTTGCAAAGGCGAAAGCTTTGAAAAAGTTTGTTGAGCCTTTGATTACTAAGTCTAAAGAAGATACTACAAACTCTCGTCGTGTTGTATTTAGCAACTTGCAAGATAAGATTGCAGTAACAGAGCTGTTCAAAGAAATCTCTGTTAAGATTGCTGATCGTCCGGGTGGTTATACTCGTATTATCAAGACTGGTAACCGTTTGGGTGACAATGCAGAAATGTGCTTCATCGAGTTGGTTGACTACAATGAAAACATGGCTAAAGAAAAAGTTGCTAAGAAAGCTACTCGTACTCGTCGTTCGAAGAAAGCTGCTGAAGTTGCTCCTGCTGCTGTTGAAGTTCCTGCAACTGAAGCTCCTAAGGCTGAAGAACCAAAAGCTGAATCAGCTGAATAATTTTACAGTTATTCTTATTCGATATAGAAAAGGCCACTCTGCAAAGAGTGGCCTTTTTATTTGAAGTAAATACCTTTTTATCTGAGTAAGGAGGAGCAGATTTTGGAATTGAGCCGTATAGAGTATACGTCTATTCCCTAATGATATTCACTTGTTTACTAATCCTAAGATAAATTAAAAGATAACCTGAATAAACTTTTCGTGAATAGAATCTGTTATATTTGCAGGTGAATATGGCAAAATTTGTAAAGGTAATATTGTTTCTGTTGCTGACTGTTGCTTTTCATAGCATAGCAGGCAATGTTTCTACTGCGAAAGTGGTGGATGAACAGGAGCGTGCTATTACATATGCAATGAGACAGCATGGGGAAATCAGCGCACCGGATCTTCCTGGTAAGCCAGTGGCTGAATTGAACAACTTGCAAAGCCATCAGATATCTGTAACACGTATTCAACGTGTGCAACTTGGAGAATATTTCTTTTCTTTAAAAAATGCGCTACAATGTTGTGCTGATCGTGATAACTCACTTTCACAACACTGGGGGCGGATTTATGGTACAACAACTTCCTATTATTGCCAGCCATCAAGTGAATACTATGTATATACTTTGAGGCGTATAATTATTTAGTAGTCTATTTATTGGTATTGTTTATTTTGTGGTTACTGGTATCTTCTGTAATACCGGTGACTATATTCTTTTTATCTTTATATTTTTACTAATAATTTAAACTTTAAATATTATGGCAACTATTCAAACGATTGATGCTACTATCTTCGCATCTTCACACCCCGATATCGCAAAACGTACAAGTGTTTCAGGAGTTTTAATTTCTTCTGTAATGTTATTGGTCGGTATTTTAGCTTTTGCTTCTACTTTCGAATTGGAAGATAAGTCTTCTACGGTTAGTATGGCTTTGATGGTTCTGGGAACAGGTTTATTCCTTATGGGGATTTTCCGTCTCTTCTGGAAATCAAAAGAAGTTATTTATTTGCCAACCAAAAGTGTGGCTAAAGAGCATAGTATATTCTTTGATTTGAAACACATGGATGCTTTGAGGAATCTTGTGAATTCGGGTTCATTCTCTGCAGGTTCGAATATAAAGAGTGAGGCTAGTGGTAATATACGTATGGATGTGATACTTTCTGCTGATAAAAAGTTTGCAGCTGTACAGTTATTCCAGTTTATACCTTATACATATCAGCCAATAACATCAGTGCAGTATTTCACTGATGAACAAGCTTCAGCGGTAATAGCATTTCTGGCAAAAAGTAAAATGCAGTAAAAGTATATCTACAAAACCTGTTTAACTTTGTTTTTTCCGACACATTAAAACAGGTAGCTTGAAATTTTATATTCAGTTTGCTGCTACTAAATAAAGCCGGTTTTGGATGTTACTGCAATAGAAAACTTTGATTTTCATACAAGGATGGGGATTAGTCGTTAATGACGGCGATCCCCATTTTCTTCATTAAAAAGCAGGCATTCATATTTTGCGCAACTCCATTTCTCATTTGGTAAGAGAAGGTGAGTTCGTTGTTCGTGATGTCAGCTTCGAAACAGTAATTCCGGATATTTTGTGGGAAAGAGTCCACTAAAGTTCCTAGCAACAAGTCATGAGTGGCGATGATGCCATTGGTGTTCATGTGCATGAATTGTTTGATGAGGGCGAAAGAACCTTTCTGTTTATCCATAGAGTTTGTACCTTTCAATATTTCATCAAGGATGATGAAAAGTTCTTCTCCTGCTTCAAGCTTGTCTATGATTAATTTAAGTCGCTTGAGTTCGGCAAAGAAATAAGATTCGTTGTCGGCTAAGGAGTCACTGGTCCGAAGGCTGGTGACGAGGCGAGCCGGATATATTTCCATCCGCTTTGCCCAAACGGGAGCCCCTATACATGCTAGTAGATAGTTCACTCCTACAGTACGTAAATACGTGCTTTTTCCTGCCATATTGGCTCCTGTGATAATAATAAAGAAAGGACGTCTTTCAATGTCTATTCCGTTGCGTACACATTTGTTGCGATCCATTAAAGGATGCCCCAAAGCTTCAGCCTGCAGATGGAAAGATTGAGCAGCAATGGTAGGATAGATGTAATCCGGATGATTATATGCGAATGTTGCCAGAGAACAATAAGCGTCAATTTCTCCGATGGTTTCTATCCAGCGGGGAAGGTCAGATGCGTGGATTTCTTTCCACTTCTCGATTCGCATCACTTGGCGCAGCTCCCAGAATATCAGTCCATTGAGTATCGTGCTTATTAGCAGATTGCTTCGTTGATCGAGCGCGTTCATCAGTTTTGAAAGCTGGCGTACTGCTTGAGAAGCGGTTTGATTCTGACTTGTAAGTTCCGTTTTTAACTTTTGCAGTATATGACTTTGCATTTCTTTCTGTTCAGTGAGAAGAATCTGGTCAGCGTATGTCGAAAGAATTTGTAGCTTTTCTCCGTAGGTCGTTTGTAGTTTAGTGATTCCTTTAGAAAAAATAGTGCTGAATAATACAAAGCCAACAAACACTCCTCCTGCAATACTGGCCGAGATAATACCTAAAATGGCTAGACCTATACATAAGAAATTAATGATCGTTACCGCTGTCGGGAGGATGCGTAGAAGTGTACGCTTCCGATAATAACTTGGACTGTTTGCCCATTCTTTGATTTCGGTGGTATCGGCAGGTTTTCCTTTATAGAGTAAGCCGAGTAAGCGGATTTGTTGGCGATATTCTAAGTCTGTGGACAATTCATGTATAGCTTCCTGGCGATGTTCAATAGCTTCTTTGTTTTCCAGATGTGCATTGAACCAGTTTGCAAGATGCAGTTTGCCAATAGGCGTTGCAGTGCGGTTGATGTATTGGAAAAGAGAATGTTCGCCAAATACGTCTAAATCAAGAGTGTAGAGATGAGATGGATTAACAAATTCTTTTCCATCATCAAAATCAGAAAAGTCATATTGCATGGCACGTAGCTCCTGCTCATTGATTTCTATTTTCTTTTTCAGAAAGTCTTTTCGGTAGAACCAGAAATTATGGCGTTTTACCAGCCAGATGAATAAGATAAAAGGTAAGATAGCGAAAGCAGAGAGACATAGCCACCCATCAGACCAAAAGATAATGGCATTTGCTACAGCTCCTACGAATAAGATCAGGCGGAGAAGACTGATATAATAGATACGTTTCCGTGCATTCTGTAACTCCAGTTCTGTTTTCTGAATGATTTGCTGATATGTAGTAATGATCTGTTCTTGTTTTTCCATGACAAATTTAATTCTTTTCCACAAAGGTAATATAATTCATGACGGTCGGGATAAGAGCTTGTTTTTGTCGAGAGCAGATTTACTGTTTATTAACGGAAGATAGAAAGGAATAACAAGCTCATATTATGACTTGTCTGGATAATGCCTTTATTAGCTGTAAGGAATGGGGTATATAAGTTCTGTTTTCGTTTAATAAGAGTAGGGGGCATTTCCTGATAGCAGCTTTTTTTCAATATTTCTTTCCTCATTCTTGCATTTATCCGCTAAAATTTATAACTTTCCACTCGAAAAGGCGTTAGACAGGAAAGGAGGATGCTTATGAAGAAAGGATGTATCTTATGTTTGCTGATAAGCGTGATTAGCCTTCCGTTAATTGCGCAGAATATTATTTATTCCAACCTGAAAGAGTTGCTGGCTCAACATGGTGATACAACAGCCGTGTTGCGTGTAGAAAAACGTTCCAGAAATCAGATTGTATTGACAGGAGGGGCTGATTACCGGATAACGGCCGGTGATGACGAGTCGATGTGTCGACGCTTGAAGAAGCGTTGTTTTGCCGTGCGTGACGAAAAAGGAGATTTATATTTGAATTGTCGTAAGTTGCGCTATAAAAAGTTACGCTTTGGAGCATGGTATGCCCCTGCCGTTCAATTGGGTAAAAATATCTATTTTTGTGCCATGCCTCTAGGTTCGGTTATCGGAGGAAACTTTGTAGAAGAGGATGACGTAAAACTGGGAGGGAATATTGGCGATGCTCTTGCCGCTTCAAGTTTGGTTACGAAACGCGTCTGTTATGAGCTAAATGGTGAAACAGGAAAAGTCGATTTTCTAGGAAAAGATAAAATGCTTCAATTATTGAAGAATTATCCGGAACTGAAACAGGCATATTTGAAAGATGATAGTCAGGAGGCGAAGCATACCTTTAAATATTTGTTGGAGTTGCGGAATAAACAAAAAAAGTAATTTTGTCGATCTCTGTTGGTATAGCAGAGAAAGAGTATGTTCATAATACAATCATGGTCATAGTGATATGATTAGGGTGCGGATTATGCAAATAACACAGAACTCATAGCTTTGATTTAATGGAAAAATCCGCTATCCATTTTAATAAAAGCCCTATTAGTCCGTTTGGATAAAAGACCTGCATTTGTATCTGTATAAAAGCATAAGAGACTCCTGACATTGCCTGTATCTTACCATTCTATTAAGCAGTAAATGTAATAATGCCTTTCTGATAATAAATCTGTTATTTCTCTTGTCTTTTATCTTCTTTTTTTCTATATTGCGAAGAGTTATAAGACTGTATTGCTTACAGTTTGTAATCCTTAATTCTGTTTATTATGAGAATAACTCTTGGCAACACGCTACCTCCTTATCCGGATTTTGTAGAAGGTATCCGGAGAGCTCCCGACCGTGGTTATACACTTACCCCGGCGCAGACCATCACAGCTTTAAAAAACGCTTTGCGTTATATTCCCTCCGAGTGGCACGAACAACTGGCTCCTGAATTTATGGAAGAACTACGCACTCGCGGGCGGATTTACGGATACCGTTTCCGTCCTGCCGGAGACTTGAAAGCAAAGCCGATTGATGAATATCAGGGGCAATGTATTGAAGGCAAAGCCTTTCAGGTAATGATTGACAATAACCTTTGCTTCGATATAGCCTTATATCCCTACGAACTTGTTACTTATGGTGAAACCGGGCAAGTTTGCCAAAATTGGATGCAATATCGACTGATTAAGCAATATCTGGAAGAACTTACCCAGGAACAGACACTGGTTATTGAATCCGGACATCCATTGGGGCTTTTCCGCTCCCGTCCCGATGCTCCCCGCGTTATAATTACCAATTCGATGATGATCGGACAATTCGACAATCAACATGATTGGCATATTGCCGCCCAGATGGGAGTTGCCAATTACGGACAAATGACAGCCGGAGGCTGGATGTATATCGGTCCTCAAGGCATTGTGCATGGCACTTTCAACACCCTCCTGAATGCCGGACGATTGAAACTCGGAATTCCACAAGACCAAGATTTGCGGGGACATTTATTTATTTCTTCCGGTTTGGGAGGAATGAGTGGTGCACAACCTAAAGCAGCCGAAATAGCAGGAGCAGTCTCCATCATAGCCGAAGTAGATCGTTCACGCATTGAAACACGCTACCGCCAGGGATGGGTAGGGCATGTGACTGCAGATATCATAGAAGCATACCGGATGGCAACTGAAGCAATGCGACGTCGTGAACCTTGTTCCATTGCCTATCATGGAAATATAGTAGACCTGCTCGAATATGCCGAGCGCGAAAAGATTTTGATCGAACTATTATCCGATCAAACCTCCTGTCACGCCGTTTACGAAGGCGGATACTGCCCAGCCGGACTGACTTTCGAGGAACGCACACGCCTTCTTCACGAATCGCCGGAGCAATTCCGTCACTTGGTAGACATATCTCTGCGCCGTCATTTCGAAGTCATCAAGAAATTGGTAGCCCGCGGAACTTATTTCTTTGATTATGGAAATTCTTTTATGAAAGCCATATACGATGCCGGAGTAAAAGAAATCTCCTATAATGGTGTTGATGAAAAAGACGGATTTATCTGGCCAAGTTATGTCGAGGATATTATGGGACCCCAACTCTTTGACTACGGCTACGGTCCGTTCAGATGGGTTTGCTTGAGTGGCAAACACGAAGATCTGATAAAAACAGACCATGCGGCTATGGAATGTATCGACGTCAACCGGCGCGGACAGGATCTTGACAACTACAATTGGATACATGATGCAGAAAAGAATCAGCTCGTGGTGGGTACACAGGCACGTATTCTGTATCAGGATGCAGTTGGGAGAATGAACATTGCCCTCCGTTTCAATGAGATGGTTCGCCGGGGTGAAGTAGGCCCTATTATGCTGGGACGAGACCATCACGACGTAAGCGGTACGGATTCTCCTTTCCGGGAGACGTCGAATATCAAAGACGGAAGTAATGTGATGGCAGATATGGCTGTGCAATGTTTTGCCGGAAATTGTGCCCGTGGAATGAGTCTGGTAGCCTTACACAATGGAGGTGGCGTCGGCATTGGTAAAGCAATCAATGGCGGTTTTGGTATGGTATGCGACGGTAGCGAACGGGTAGATGAAATACTTCGTTCGGCAATGCTTTGGGACGTAATGGGAGGAGTAGCCCGCCGTTCGTGGGCGCGTAATCCGCATGCGATGGAAACGAGTGAGGCATTTAATGAGTCCCATGCTGGAGATTATCAGATAACAATGCCGTATGTGGCGGACGAAGAATTAATAAAGAAGATGGTTACATCTATTGTGGGAAAGTAGTCTCACAATATAAGAGAAAACATTCCCATAATATGAGGGAGTAAATTCCCACAATATATGGAACAGTTTAAACATGCGGTTATTTTGAATAAACCATGTGGCTATTTGATGTAAAACATATAGTTATTCAGTAAAGTATAACCTCTATAATAATAGATATTTGGTATGAGTTGGAATAAGATTATTGAATGCGTCCCCAATTTTAGCGAGGGACGTGATTTGGAGAAAATAGATCAGATAGTAGCCCCTTTCCGTGCTAAAGCCGGAGTAAAACTGCTTGATTATAGTAATGATGAAGACCATAATCGTCTGGTCGTCACACTTGTGGGAGAACCGGAAGCACTGTATGAAGCAATAGTTGAAGCCGTCGGTGCAGCTGTCTGTTTGATCGACCTGAATCAGCACACCGGGCAACATCCTCGTATGGGAGCGGTAGATGTGATCCCTTTCATCCCGATTAAGAATACCAGTATGGAAGAAGCCATCGAACTCTCTAAAAAAGTAGCAGCGAAAGTTGCGGAGCTATATAATCTTCCCGTCTTCCTGTATGAAAAGTCCGCTACTGCGCCACATCGGGAAAATCTCGCCTCCGTTCGTAAAGGTGAATTTGAAGGAATGGCCGAAAAGATCAAACTACCCGAATGGCAACCTGACTTCGGACCTGCTGAACGACATCCGACCGCAGGTACCGTAGCAATCGGAGCCCGTATGCCACTCGTAGCCTACAATATTAATCTAAGTACAGATAATCTGGAGATAGCCACTAAGATTGCGAAAAGTATCCGCCATATCAATGGAGGACTTCGTTATGTAAAAGCAATGGGGGTGGAACTGAAAGAGCGAAACATTACCCAAGTATCCATTAACATGACCGACTATACCCGTACCGCACTCTACCGTGCCTTCGAATTAGTACGTATCGAAGCCCGTCGTTACGGTGTTACGATTGTAGGTAGCGAAATAATCGGCCTTGTACCGATGGAAGCTTTGATTGATACCGCTTCCTACTATCTCGGACTCGAAAACTTTACCATGCAGCAAGTTCTCGAAGCTCGTATCATGGAATAGTCAATAAGAAAATAAAATGAATCACAATTGCTTTATGGCAAACATCATTCTAAAAAACGTGCTATTCATATCTCCATTTATTATATGAACTAATTATGATGAACTATTTATGAGTGAAAACCTAATCATATTTAACGCCCGTATCGTAACCCCCATCGGCTTTTCCGCCCGTAAAGGAGAGGAAATGTCTCAACTGCAAATCATAGAAAACGGAACCGTGGAAGTGACCAAAGGAATCATTACTTACGTTGGTGAAAACCGTGGTGAAGACCGGGATGGTTACTACCAGCACTATTGGCATTATAACGCTCGCGGACATTGCCTTTTACCCGGTTTCGTCGATTCCCATACCCATTTTGTATTTGGTGGAGAACGTTCCGAAGAATTCTCCTGGCGTCTGAAAGGCGAAAGCTATATGTCAATCATGGAGCGGGGAGGGGGAATTGCAAGTACCGTAAAAGCCACCCGGCAAATGAACTACCTTAAACTTCGTTCAGCCGCCGAAAGCTTCCTGAAGAAGATGAGTACTATGGGAGTAACCACCGTAGAAGGTAAAAGTGGCTATGGCCTGGACCGGGACACAGAATTACTACAACTAAAAGTAATGCGCAGCCTGAATAACGCCGAGCATAAACGCGTCGATATAGTCTCCACTTTCCTCGGCGCCCACGCCCTTCCCGAAGAATATGCAGGGAGAAGCGACGAATACATCGATTTCCTGATTCGTGAAATGCTTCCCCTTATCCATTCCGGTAAGTGGGCAGAATGTTGTGATGTCTTTTGCGAACAAGGCGTTTTCTCTATCGAACAATCCCGTCGCCTGCTTCAGGCAGCCAAAGAGCACGGTTTCCTGTTGAAACTCCATGCCGACGAAATCGTCTCTCTCGGCGGTGCCGAACTGGCAGCCGAACTCGGAGCACTGTCTGCCGACCATCTCCTGCACGCTTCCGATGCCGGTATCCGTGCAATGGCCGATGCCGGAGTAGTAGCCACCCTGTTGCCTCTGACAGCTTTCGCTTTGAAAGAACCCTACGCGCGAGGTCGTGAAATGATTGACGTCGGTTGTGCTGTGGCACTTGCCACCGACCTGAATCCCGGCAGTTGTTTCTCCGGTTCCATCCCGCTGACCATTGCTCTGGCCTGCATCTATATGCAAATGAGCATCGAAGAAACCATCACTGCTCTCACCCTGAACGGAGCCGCCGCCCTTCAACGAGCCGACCGTATTGGAAGTATCGAAGTAGGTAAACAAGGCGATTTCGTCATTCTCAATTCCGACAACTATCATATTCTACCTTACTATATAGGCATGAATTGCGTAATCATGACTATTAAAGGCGGCATACTTTATCCCGTCGCTTAATAGTTGAAAAACTCTCATTCATTAATCACTTAAAAAACAGAATACCATGTTAGCAGATTTAACCGTAAAAGATTTCTTAGATAAAGTAGCTTGCAGTGACCCTGTGCCCGGTGGCGGTAGTATTGCCGCTTTGAATGGAGCGCTGGCTTCCTCCCTTTCTACGATGGTGGCACGGCTGACCGTAGGAAAAAAAGGATACGAAGTCAGTGAAGAAGTAATGCAGCACGCACAAACCATCACCCTCCGTTTGCTAGACGAATTTATGGCGCTTATTGACAAAGATTCAGCTGCCTACAACGAAGTATTTGCCTGCTTTAAACTACCTAAAACAACCGACGAAGAGAAAGCCGCCCGAAGTGCTGCTATCCAGAAGGCAACCAAACAAGCCGCCCTCGTTCCGTTGGAAGTAGCCCGCAAAGCACTGGATATGATGTCCGTTATAGCAGATGTTGCCCGTCTCGGTAACCGGAATGCTGTCACAGATGCCTGTGTAGCAATGATGTCCGCCCGTACCGCCGTATTGGGAGCCTTACTGAATGTCCGTATCAACCTCGGTTCGCTCAAAGACAGAGATTTTGTCCTCCAGCTGCAAACCGAAGCCGATGCCATCGAGCAAACCGCCTGTCAGAGAGAAAAAGAATTGTTGGATGCCGTAAATCAAGACCTGCGCGTATGAGTAAGAATGTATACCATATCGGTTCCGGAGCACTGACCTTCGAAATCATCGAACGAATTATAAACGAAAACCTGAAACTGGAACTAGCCCCCGAAGCCAAGTTACGCATCCAGAAATGCCGTGACTACCTCGACCAAAAAATAGCTTCTTCCGAAGAACCATTATACGGCATAACAACAGGTTTCGGCTCTCTATGCACTAAAAATATATCTCCCGATGAACTGGGAACCCTCCAGGAGAACTTGATAAAAAGCCATGCTTGCAGCGTAGGCGAAGAAATCCGCCCCGTCATCATCAAACTGATGATGCTTCTCAAAGCCCACGCCCTCTCATTGGGACATAGCGGCGTACAAGTTATCACCGTGCAACGCATCCTCGATTTTTTCAATAATGACGTCATGCCAATTGTCTACGACCGCGGTTCCCTTGGAGCCTCCGGCGACCTGGCACCGCTCGCCAATCTTTTCCTTCCTCTGATAGGTGTCGGTGATGTCTACTATAAAGGAAAAAAGTGCGAAGCCATCAGCGTACTCGACGAGTTTGGCTGGGAACCGGTCAAACTAATGAGCAAAGAAGGACTAGCCCTGCTGAACGGCACCCAATTTATGAGTGCCAACGGTGTGTTTGCTATGCTCAAAGCCTTTCGCCTCTCGAAAAAGGCCGACCTGATAGCCGCCCTTTCCCTCGAAGCCTTTGACGGCCGTATCGACCCGTTTATGGACTGCATCCAGCAAATCCGTCCCCATCAGGGACAGATTGAGACAGGCGAAGCCTTCCGCAAACTACTGGCAGGCAGCGAACTAATCGAACGCCACAAGGAACATGTGCAAGATCCCTATTCCTTCCGCTGCATCCCACAAGTACATGGCGCCACCAAAGATGCCATCCGCTACGTTGCCTCCGTACTGCTGACCGAAATCAATTCCGTCACGGACAACCCCACCATCTTCCCCGATGAAGACCGGATCATCTCCGGCGGAAACTTTCACGGGCAACCGCTTGCCATCTCTTATGACTTCCTCGCCATCGCCCTGGCCGAATTGGGAAATATCTCCGAACGCCGTGTCTCCCAACTGATTATGGGACTCCGTGGACTACCTGAATTTCTCGTAGCTAACCCCGGTCTGAACTCCGGATTCATGATTCCCCAGTATGCCGCCGCCTCCATGGTCAGCCAGAATAAAATGTACTGCTATGCAGCTTCTAGCGATTCCATAGTCTCCTCCAACGGACAGGAAGACCATGTAAGCATGGGTGCCAATGCCGCCACCAAACTCTATAAAGTGATGGACAACCTGGAACATATCCTTGCCATCGAACTGATGAACGCCGCACAAGGCATCGACTTCCGCCGCCCGCAGAAAACCTCTCCCGTTCTTGAGCGTTTCCTCCATGCCTATCGGAAAGAAGTGCCTTTTGTAAAAGATGACATCGTGATGTACAAGGAAATACATAAAACAGTCGCCTTCCTGAAGAGGACACAGATTGAATACTGACAATAAATTGACCCTTTTTCGCTTTTCGTTAATAATGGTGACTGTTATTGCCGGGTAAGTGTCGATTCTTATCGATATTTATCCGGCATTTATTGGCTCCCATCTCTTCTATTAGCGATAAAACTTTACTTCCTATATTCCCTCCTTTTACCTTTCCTTTGTGTTTGTTCCAAATTTCCTATTAACACTTGTTTTCATTTCACTCTATTGAATGATAATAAATCCCAAATGGACTATAAATAGCTGGAAACTTAATTTGTTAATTGAGTTTTCTGTATATCTTTGTTCCGTTTTTCCTTTGGAAATGAAGAGAAAACGAAAACTGCATTTTAATAAAATAGAAAAACGGATGATGACAGAGCATGGAAAGGACGCTTCCCAACGGGTAGAGTTAAGAGAACGGATCATAACGGCGGCAACAGAAGCTTTTACTTCAAAAGGCATCAAGAGTATTACAATGGATGACATTGCAGCAGCATTAGGAATTTCCAAACGTACGCTCTACGAAGTCTTTTCGGATAAAGAATCGTTGTTGAAAGAATGCATACTGAAGGCACAGGCAGACAGAGACAAGTATTTGCAGAAAGTCTTTGAACAGTCGCACAATGTGTTGGAAGTGATACTTGCAGTCTTTCAGAAAAGCATTGAGATGTTTCATCAGACGAACAAACGCTTTTTTGAAGACATTAAGACTGTCTCTTATACACATCTCCGAGCCCACGAGACGGACTCCTATCTCGTA
>ENA-OYHA01000452-OYHA01000452.1-human-gut-metagenome-genome-assembly--contig:-NODE-452-length-12590-cov-4.785241_pt1 | contig 12590 bp, 7 predicted proteins | sample MGYA00243759_ERZ652991 | MGnify/ENA primary metagenome ERZ652991 (study PRJEB26926, sample SAMN06165321) | human gut metagenome | biome: ENVO:00009003; feature: ENVO:2100002; material: ENVO:00002003... | reverse complement strand
ATACGAGATAGGAGTCCGTCTCGTGGGCTCGGAGATGTGTATAAGAGACAGCACATAAGGAGCGACTCTATAATAATTCTCTGCCAACGGATCCACCGTATGCCACCTTCCCAACGTCGGGTCATACATTCTCGCCCCATAATCATACCAGTTCAACCCCTTCTTCGCATCCAGTTCCTTACCGTTATACTTATAAGGTTGTACATTACCGGTACTTGCAAATACGCCTCCAAAGGGATAATAGTGATTCGTCTCATTCACCTTGCCGGATGAATCTACTACCACGCGATTGTTTCCCTGATAATCCTGCAAAAAATAATGATACTTCTTGTCGTTCAAAGAAACATAACCGTAGCCCGTCAGAAGCAGCTTGGCAACACCATTTTCATAGACCACATTGCCCAAATAATCGGTAGTTGTGGTTGCGCTACCTATCTTATGCACAGTCCTGAGTTTCGTACCGTCAGCACCATAAGTATAGGTAATAGTACTGCCATCGGAAAAACTTACTATACTTGGCAAATTTAGCATATTATATTGAATAGAAATAATATTTTTATTCAAATCTTTCGTTAAATTCCCATTCGTATCATAAGTATATTCAGTAGCCACTTTAGCACCATCCTTAAACTCGAAACCGTTGTTGTAGACAGAAGTCGTAACTGCATCATTCACAGCTTTTAGCTGGTTGCCGTTCAAAGTCAGGGCAAGATTATCAATCAAACCATAAGACGAAGCACCTGTCTGCCCATAACGCTTCAAACCCAGGATATTTCCATTCTTGTCATAACCGGTCACTTGCTCCGTGAAACGGTTCGGGTTGGCATTTATCAGATCGCCTTCTCCATAGGTAGCATCTGTCATACGGCTCACTCCATCATAAGTAAACTTATATCCTCGTGTCACTTTATCATTTCCCTTGCATGTCATGCTACTGATATTGCCGTTATAACAAGGCGTGCCCTTTCCATCAGTATAGTGTAGTTTCTGTGAAAACAGAGGACTTTCTATAGCCTCAATCCACCCCCTTATATTATATCGGTTGTCAGTTGCCAACGAATCCAAACCGTGGATGCGTGTCTGTCGGATGATTCTGTCTTGAAAATCATAGCCATAGATAAACTCTGTACTGTCTTTGCCCAACGTATGTACCTCACGGATCATTCTTCCCATGTGGTCGTAGCGATAGCTTTTCTGAGCAGATATTTCCGTACCATATTCTTCAATAGCCTTCACCGGCTGTCCACTGAAATTAAAGGAAGACTTATTGACTACGATTTTGTCATTCAACGTTGTATGCCGTTCCTGTATCAAGTTTCTGTCATAATCGTAATAATAAGTATTATACAATTTCTGATTTCCTCCCAATACCATGGTCATTCTACCGGTCAGCAAGTCTTTGCAATGTAATTCCGGATCACCGCTATACCGCTTTCCGACACTAGCATCCTCCACATAGCCAAGACCACCTCCAAAACCGGATAAAGTACTGGCGAACGTGTATCTATCATAATAATTAGCTTGCAACACTTTCAGCTTTTCAAGCGAAATACCTGCCGGACTATTAATCCGATAGCCTTCACGAGCCCCTACAACACCTGGTGAAAATACTGCATAAATATCCGAAGCATCACAATTATTGCGATCGGGCAAAGCCCCCTGGTACACTCCATTCAAGACTTCACGCCCCAGTTGGTCAGCAATACTGAAACTACATTCACCACGCTTCTGCTGCTCACTATCTCCGGTAAATACCAACCGATTATTGCGGTCATACACCATTTCCACCCAGCCGCAACCCGGCAGTTTCTTACTGACACAACGCTGCCGATAGTCATACCGATATTGATAGGCGTATTTATCCAAAATAGATTGTGGTGAACTTGTCAGATTGGCGACTGCCATGGGAGGCAATACATAACAAAGGCTACCGAGGTCATTATAAACGTAATAGGTATCCAACGTTTCCTGCGCAGTAACACTTCTGCTCAATATGGTGTGTTTTTCCCTATCCGTAAAAGTGAGAATAGTATGCCCGTCTTCATCTTTAGTCTCAACTACAGTCAGTTCAGATACCGGATACTGTCCTTTTTGCAGAAGCAGGGGAACAGATGATGTGCCCCCCACACCAAGATACAGGCAAACATCCGCCGATGTATTGGTACGGTAATTATTCTTTTCGCAATGTCCTTTACTCTGCCATACCGTTCCGGGACCATAATTCTCAATGACACGATTCAGCGGTGAAGCCTCATACACAGGATAGCTGAACGCAGCCCCATCTGAATACAACTCATTGGCATATTGCGCAACAGTCTCTTGTGGAACAAAAGTTCCTGCAGATTCCTTGGTAACACGCATTACAGGAAGCCATTGTTTACTACTTCGTCCCAAACCATCATACATGTGAAAGTTTATCACATCTTTTTTATTAGGCGAAGATTTATATGCTACCTCTTGGATCGGTCTTCCCAAATGGTCATAATAACGTATCCTATGCCGGGTTTTACTCAAATAATAAAGGGAATTTGCATCATCCGTACCTACTGTCGGAGTAATTGTACGCACATAATTCATATTTTGGGAAAGTGTGTAGTTTTCCGGTGTCTCCGGAGCGTCATCATCGTCTGCGTACAAAGATGTGCCATCAACCGTCAAAGATATATATACGTTATAATCATGTGTAGTCTGATGGATATAATATGTTCCGGGTACCAGAACCAGGTCTTTTATACTCCCATTTTCATAAAGCACCTTTAAAATCAAACCTTGCTCATCCATTATAAAAGTTTGTAATGGTACGTTCGAAGAATTATTCAGATTGATTACCATTGTTTTTTTTATCTTCATTCTATAGTAAAGATACAGTTTGGATGTACCTCCGGCATTAAAACGATCATTTTTGGAGTATGAGAAATGATCTCCTTGAATTTCTATTTCAAAAGGATTTTCCATACTGGTCCCATGAGACGGATCCAAACTAGGCTCATCTAAATCCGGAACTTGCGCATAAGCCTGTGAGCAAAAAAACAGGCAAGTTAGTAAACTTACTATATATCTGGTCAATTTAGTATTCATAATATATGGTTTTAGTCGTTTACAAGATGATAATCATTCACTTGGAGTACTTCTGCACGCCCTTTTTCGTTATGCCGATAGATTTGTCCCAATCGTCCACTTGTATAATAAGTATAATACATATTCCTACCATTCTCAGCAGAAGAAACTGTTATGTCTTTCCCATGTCCGGCCCAGCATGAATATACTCTGGCGTTCGGCAGTTGCAAGCGAATGTTGTTGAGCGAGGAAGCATCTACGGCTGAAGTGGAAAGTTCTTCCGGTTTTTTACCTAAGGCTGTACTTACTTCTTGATAAGTAGCATTTTCAATACGTGCTCTCAGGCTCTGCCCGTAATGACTCCATAAAAAGACAGTATGCCGCGAATTATTTCCTACCATTTCAACCGGATTCCCGTATTTGTCATAGTATGTATATTCAATTTTATCCGTCAGTTTTTTATTCCCATCAAACAGAAACTCTTTCGACATTACATTCCACTTCCATCCGTCAGGTATCTCTTGCAAGCTATACTCCATTTCCCGGCTCTTAAGCAATTGCCTTTTACCGGAGCTCCCAAGATAGTGCTGTTCTGTAATTGGTAATACTTGAAAACCACTATTCATAGAGTATTCTTTACGTTGAAAAACAGTTATCAGCGAATCTGCCTTATTTTTAGGTTGTGAAGTCTCTGTCAAATAACCGAAATCATCATATTTCATATATTCCCATTGTTCTCTTCGCTGCTCACCCTGCACCCCATAATAGTCGGTTGTTCGTACAGAAACCGGCAGAAGCATACGGAAGTATTCTCTTCCGATATGTACAAACAATTCTACCATCAACCTACCGCCGATATTCGGAACAAATAGACATAGGTTATAATTATCTTTATTCCGGTAAGCATAGCTATAATCTATTTTCTTCCGCATCACATTGTTTTCATCATAATACGTTTCCTTGGATACTTTACTATAAGCCAGTGAAATATCATCCGTGGGATGAGCCATAATACATTTCAGATACCTCTGATAATCTGCTGGAAACAAAGAATATATGTTATTATCTCCTGAAGTAGAGAAGATATTAAAATAGTCATTAGTATCATAATAAGAAGAGAGCAAGTCCAAATCCGTCTGATATTCCAGCTTTTTATAAGTATGTTTTTGTTCCAAACCACCTTTCGACGGATCAATATAATGCTCCGTCACTTCTGGATAACGTATATGAGCACTGGGATAAGGTATATCTGTGAAGCCCTCACTATCACAGATTGCATTTCTTACTTGGAAGAGATTATTACTTTTAATCTCCCTTTGTACCTGCACATGCCTGTATAATGGCATATACATCACTTTTCCTTCTCTGGACAGACTGCCATAAGTGTACACAGTTTCCTTTTGCGTATTTCCTGTAGCACCCATATAACGGATTGAACGGACACGTGCGCCTCCCGCCAGTCCAGACAGTGATGGAGAAAGATTATATTCAGTCGGATAGAACGTAGCGGATTCATTCTGCTGGATAATGGTAGAATACCTGTGAGGCTCATAATTGAACTCTACACGCCCTCCCGTAGGGTATATTATCTGTTTGAGAAGACTTGTATCGTATCTCTTTCCCGTAGCATCACGATGGTCGGTCGTTATCTTATATGCCAGCGAAGGTTGAGAAGATGGGTATGACATACCAGGAATAAGAGCTACATGGGGATTCTCTCCACGCCAAAATCCCCAGTGGTCAATGTTACAAGTTAGTGGACTAGGTATTTCGGATAGGACAGGCGTATTGTATTCCAAATGGAAAGTACCTTCTTTATCGGTCTGAACGCTCTTCAAAAACATCCGATTGCCCAATGCATAGTCATAAATCAGTTTGGCTGATTGTATATTTCCATTGTACACCATTCTGATATTGTCAAGCTTAACTCCACAATTGATAAATAACTGCTTAGCAGAATTAGTGACCGGCAGAGGAGACTTACCGCGTGTAGAATAAGTAAAGTTTATAGTGCAAATATCCGTCTCTATACGATCTATCAAAGCGATTTTATTGAGCGAATAAGTCTGTAATGCATTGCTCTCATTATAGTGTGGATAAGTAATTCCAAGGTTATTCTCCATTATTTCAACTCCATATCCCGGGATACTAGTAGACCTTCCATTAAGCTGATATTGCATCAACAAATCAGTCTGGCTTTCATAACGCCCCTGTTGATTCAACGTTGTCAGCCAGTATTGCGGGTTAATGTGGTACTTGGCATCAACATCACGATAATGGATTTTCAACGTCCTACCATTGGGGGCTGTAATCTGCGTCAAATGAAACGCAGTGATTTCGTGATGTCCCCTATTAGGATTAGGAGTGAAGTTATAATCAGTAGACCATGAAAGAGCCGTATATTCCAATGATGCATATCCACTGCCACCAAATGCATACACATATCCATCATCCGTTTTTATACGAATACAAGTACTTTGCGGAGTAGTGTTACTAAAAAGTTTCATCCCTGACAAGTCAACTTGGTATTTCCCACCATTATATCCAACCACACTAACACTTCCGTCATAATTAATCATGAATTTACCGGAATGCTTCCCAAAAGAAAAATAGAAAATATCCGGTGAAGCTTCCACCGGCTTATTATTGTCTGTAGAAGGAAGTGTCAACATAGAAGAAGCAAGGCTCTTCAAATGAGCATATTTATATGGATTTTGTGCCACTTCCTGTTTCATGGCGCTTGTGTTATACGTATTCTTTCCCAACATTTTCAGAAAACCCGTGTAAGCGTATAGTTGGTCAGGATTTTCCATATAAGCTTCCAAGTCATCCGGCATCCCGTTGACTTGCCGGTATACTATTCCACCGGCATTCAGCATCCAGTCTCTTCCCACATAGTTATCTGCATTGCGCGGACGAAAACCCGAGGAATTGTAGGTAATAGAAACGGGAAAGTCAAAGTCCTGATCCTGAAAATGGACGAGATTGATAGACGGAGCTATACATCCGGTATTTAGATCAATAGCAGCATGATTGTCATATCTCATCAGTTCCATCACTTGAGGAGAATAAACTGCCGGTTCATGGACTGACAGCTTCAGCGGAGAGCTGATATCATCAGTTGTTGTAGCCGTTATGGGCAGAGCAAAACTCACCATAGCCGCTACCATAAGCATACATTTATTTATATATTTCTTCATATTCACTCAATTTATTTAAAAGCGGACACAGCCTTTTTTCCTAATTTATTCAAAGCCGTATCCGCAAACTTTTTTTCTTGAAAAGCTTTTTTACGGTGTCATCGCATTAACGCCCAGCACCCCCGCTATCGTCGTTATCACCGCGACAGCCACTTTCAGAATCATACTCCAAACGGATTTCTTGATTGCCATTATTCCAACACCTCCTTTCCATCGGCCATTATCTTGTATTTCATGTCTCATTACTTTCAAAGTTCCTTCCTCACCTCAAAGCACGGACATTCCTTCACCCACTCTTCCGGCTCTATCAGCCCGTCCCCGTTCAGATCCGGACTGAGGTCGCGATGCCCGCAGATGCAAATATTATTTTTAAACCGCTTTAGCAATTGCGCCACCAGCAAGTGCATGGCACTACGCTGTTCCGGTGTACGGGTATCTTTCGCACGTCCCTTGGCATCCAGACCGCCTTCATAGCAGATACCTATCGAATGAGCATTGTGTCCCTTGGCATGCGCCCCGACAAGTTCCAAAGCACGGGTATTGATTACCGTGCCATCCTTACGGATGTAGTAGTGATAGCCGATACCGCGGAAGCCACGGCAACGGTGATTCTCTTCCAGTTCGGCCACAGTCAGCGAACGGTCTTCGCGTGTGGCGGAACAGTGAATAATGATGTGATCAATTGTTCTCATGTAACTTAGTGATGAGTGATTTTTCAGAACCCAGAACCTATCCCAGCGGATTTTCATCCAGTCCTCCGCCGCCGGAACCACCTTGGTTACCACCGCCTTCCTCTTCATCCGAGCCTTGCATATTCAGCCTCTTGAGCTGTGTTTCAAGGTCGACAAAGTCGATGCGGTCTTCCGCACGGGTGGTAGCGGCATCCAGATTAGGACGGATGGCACTCGAAGCGCGGAAATTGATGCGGACAGCCTTAATCTTCTCCGGCAGACACTCTTTCTTGAGTGCGGAGCCCACCGTAGAAGCCGAAAGGCTGAAGACTCCGAAGCCGTCGACATTGACGGAACGACCGTTGTAGAGTTCACTACGCAGAGCCTTCACGAAGTTGGTGAGTACACTCTGAATATCACCCAGGGTGAGCGAACTGCTTTCTTTCATCTGAACGGCAATGCTGTTCAGGGTGGCAGATTTGCCCCAGACCAAAAGTTGAGGGTAGTACTTGCCCGAACCGTCCTTCAGGAACGGATTTTTACGAAACTGTTTTTTGTACGTTACTGACATATTTATTATTTTTTCTGAAGATTGATAAAACCGGTCACACAACCGGAATCTATCTCTGTATCGAGCGAAGAAGTGGCAGAGTCGACGTCATACCCCGGAAACAACTTCGCAGGATCCCCGCTTTGAGGACATGACAAAGGTACGGGAAGGCGGCGGCAGGAAGGGACGTACAGGGTCATACCGGTACATACCGGGCTGTACTTTGCCGGACTTTGATCCAGTGCCGGCAGAAATTACCTGTTCTATCTTTTTCAAATCCACTTTTTTTTCGTTCCTTTGCATAAAACAATAAATGCCAAACGCTTATGTGCAGTGAAGGATTACGCGAGAGGTATGTGAACCCCTATACCGATTTTGCATTCAAGTTGTTGTTCGGAACCGACCTGAACAAGGAGATTCTTATCGGATTCCTCAATGCCCTGTTCAACGGCGAACAGGTCATAGAAGATGTCACCTACCTGAACACCGAACACTTGGGCAGCAGGGAAGCCGAACGTCGTGCCGTCTTCGACGTCTATTGCCAGAACGAGAAGGGAGAGAAAATCCTGATTGAGATGCAGAAAGGGGAACAGCAGTTCTTCAAGGACAGAAGCATCTATTACTCCACTTTCCCCATCAAGGATCAAGCCATCAAGGGGGAAATATGGGACTATGAACTCAAAGCGGTATACATAATAGGCATACTGAACTTTACCCTCGATGACGTGAAGTCGCCCCAATTCTACCATGAAGTGAAGCTGATGGAGACAAGCACCCACGAAGTGTTTTATGACAAACTGACCTTTGTCTATCTGGAGATGCCCAAATTCCACAAGACCGAACAGGAGCTGGAAACCTTGTTCGACAAATGGATGTTCGTCCTCAAAAACCTATCCCGCCTCATGGAACGTCCCGTAGCCTTGCAGGAGCGTGTGTTCAACCGCCTCTTCGAAGCCGCGGAAATAGCGCAATTCTCCCCCGACAAACTTTATGCATACGAGGAGAGTTTGAAAGTGTACAGAGACTGGAATAGTGTAATTAAAACAGCTATCCAAAAGGGAGAAGCAAGGGGAGAAGCAAAAGGGAGAGCGGAAGGAGAAGCAAAAGGCAGAGCGGAAGGCAGAGCGGAAGGAGAGCTGATAAAAGCCAAAACCATTGCCCGGAATTTAAAGAGTGCCGGACTTCCCATTGCCGAAATAGCTGTGGTTACCGGACTTTCGACTGATGAAATAGACTCTCTTTAGGAACTTTCTGTTCAATGCAATAGCATGAGACCCGGCAATCTGAGGAAGAAGCACAACGAACTGCGCCGCTTTTTCAGACTGCTGGGTCTTATGAGTTATTGAAGTTTCAGAACTTGCGAAACTAGAGTGGGCTATTAGATAACGCCTCAAACAGATGATGCTGCCTGATGTGAGTCAGAAGCCAATATAGACTTTGCGATACCCATTTCCAGTCCGCGCAATTCTGCCAGTCCGCGCAGGCGGCCGATGCAGGAGTATCCCGGATTGGTTTTCTTCTTCAGGTCGTCCACCATCTGATGCCCGTGGTCGGGACGCATGGGGATGGATACTCCGCGACGTTGTTGCAGTTCGAGGAAAGCCTTCATGACGTGATACATATCTACGTCACCTTCCAGGTGGTTGGCTTCGTAGAAGTTGCCTTCTGCGTCGCGCTGTGTGCTGCGCAGGTGAACGAAGTTGATGCGGTCGGCAAATTGCTGCATGATGGCGGCACAGTCGTTGGCGCTGCTTACGCCGAGTGAACCGGTGCAAAGGCAAAGGCCGTTACTCTTGTTGGGAACAGCGTCAATCAAAGCCTGGAAATCGGCGGCGCTGCTCATGATGCGCGGCAGGCCGAGGATGGAGCAGGGAGGATCGTCCGGGTGGATGACCAACTCTACGCCGGCTTCGTCGGCAACCGGGGCGATTTCCTGCAGGAAGTAAATCAGGTTGGCACGCAGCTTCTCCGGAGTGATGTCCTTGTAGCGGTCCAGTTCCTGCTGGAATTGTTCCAGAGTGAAACTCTCTTCCGAACCGGGCAGGCCGGCAATCATGTTGCGGACAAGCAGTTGCTTGTCGGCTTCCGTCATTTGCTCGAAGCGGGCTTTTGCCTTGGCTTTCTCCTCGTCGGTGTAGTCGTTCTCGGCACCGGGGCGTTTCAATAGGAAGAGGTCGAAAGCAACGAAAGCGGCACGTTCAAAACGCAGGGCACGGCTGCCGTCGGGCAGTTCGTAGGCAAGGTCGGTACGCGTCCAGTCCAGTACGGGCATGAAGTTGTACGTCACGATGTTTACGCCGCACTTACCGAGGTTGCGCAGGCTTTCCTTATAGTTATCGATGTATTTCTGGAAATCTCCCGTCTGGGTCTTGATATGTTCGTGCACAGGCACGCTTTCCACTACCGACCAGCGCAGGCCGACAGCTTCAATCATTTCCTTACGTTTCATGATTTCTTCTACCGTCCACACCTCACCGTTGGGGATATGGTGCAGGGCGTTCACGATGCCGGTTGCTCCGGCTTGCTTGATGTCCCACAGGCTGACCGGGTCGTTAGGGCCGTACCAGCGCCAGGTTTGTTCGCATAATACCATACTTGAATTATTAATTATCAATTATTAAATATGAATCGGCTTAGATGGAGAAAGCGTCAAAACCGCCGTCTACTACCGACAGGGCACCTGTCACGAAGCTGGAAGCATCGCTGATGAGGTAGTGGATGGTTCCGAACAGCTCTTCCGGTTCGGCGAAACGTCCGCACGGAGTGTGGGCGATGATGGTCTTTGCGCGGTCGGTATATGAGCCGTCCGGGTTGGTCAGCAACGCACGGTTCTGGTTCGTCAGCAGGAAGCCCGGAACGATGGCGTTTACGCGAAGTTCGGGGCTGAATTTGGTGGCCAGTTCCGTTGCCATATAGCGGGTGTAGTTGGCAATGGCAGCCTTGGCAGAGCCGTAACCTACCACGCGGGTCAGCGGACGCAGGGCGGATTCGGAGCAGAAGTTTACGATAACACCTTTCTTATTCTTAGCCATTACGTCCACGAATGCCATTGTGGGCAGCACCGTGCCGAAGAGGTTCAGGTCCACTACCTTTCTGAAAGCGTCCACTTCCAGGTCGAGGATGGTCTTATCCGGGGCGATGGTGGCGCCGGCCATGTTTCCGCCAGCGGCGTTCAGCAACACGTCGATGGTTCCGAAGCGTTCCAGTATGGCTTTCTTGTTCTCTTCCAGCACTTCTTTGTTCAGCACGTCCGTCATCAGGAACAGGGCTTCCGTCTTCTGGCTGAGTTCGGCTTCCAATTCTTTACCGATTTCCTCCACGCGGTCCAGGATAACGATTTTGGCACCTTGTTCGGCGAGGTAATTGGCGATACTCTTTCCTAAGATACCGCAACCGCCGGTCACGATAATCACTTTGTCTTTAATGTCGAATAAGTTTTTCATGTCTTTTTCTTTTATAAAATGATTCTAAATCTCTGTGCTACAAAAATAGTGGAAAAGTAGTTCGCTTACCATACAAAACGTCTCAAAAAGATGAACTACTGTCTCAAAAAGTACTAATTACTGCCCAAGAGCAGCTTTTCTTGCCAATGCTTCCAGATAATAATAGTCGGCATAGTTGATTGGGACATCTATTTCGTCCCCTCCCGGATGGTGTCCGGTGGAGTGGAGTAGGAGGAAGCCGTAGGTTGTTCCAGGTTCGGCACGGTAATGCTGGTTGAGGCTGTCCACTATCTTGTCGGCGATGTCCTGATAACGTTTGCCGTCTTCTGCCGAAACGTAGCCACGGAGTTCATACAAGGCTGATGCCATGATGGCGCCGGCAGAAGCGTCACGGGGAACGTTGGGGATGCCGGGAGCTTTCATATCCCAATAAGGGATTAGGTCTTCGGGCAGGTTGGGCAGGCCGAAAAAGAAGTCGGCGATGTGGCGTGCCTGTTGCAGGTAGGCGGGGTTCTTGGTGAAGCGGTAACACATGGTGTATCCGTAAAGCCCCCATGCCTGTCCGCGGCTCCAGAAAGAGTCGTCGGCATAGCCTTGCGCGGTTTGCCGGGCACGGACTTCACCGGTTTCGGGATCATAGTCCACTACATGGAAAGAAGAGTAATCCGGGCGGAAATGATTCTTCATTGTTGTATTGGCGTGGTTGACGGCAACCTTCCAGTAGATGGAGTCGCCGGTCTCCCGGGTGGCCCAGAACAGCATCTCCAGGTTCATCAGATTGTCGATGATGACGGGGAACTTCCACTTGTCGCGGTTGTGGTCCCACGAACGGATGCTCTTTACCTTCTTGTTGTAGCGGGTTATCAGCGTCCGGGCGCTTTGCAGCACTACATCTTTGTAGGAACGTTCGCCGGTCAGCTGATAGGCTTTGCCGAAGCTGTTGTTCATCATGAAACCGAGGTCGTGGGTGCCTTTGTGCCATTTGGCTTCTTCTATCATCCAGGTGTTGCTGATGGCTTGCTGACGCCAGAAGTCATCGTTCGTGTAGGCATACATCTGCCACAGTGAACCGGGGAAGAAGCCTGAACACCAGTCGTGGGGATGTATCATCCTCAGTGAGCCGTCTTTGTTGAGGCTGCGGGGCGTGACGCGGTGCTTGCACTGGTTGTCCCCTTCTTTTCTGGCTTTATCGGCGCACTTCAGCGCAAACTGGAGTTGTCCGCAGGCGAAAGCATAGGCGTTGTCCACATCGTCGGCTTCTACCCATAGCAGGTTGAAGCGGTCTTTCCAGTTGATGATGCGGTGGGCTTTATAGAGTTCCAGGTAGTCTTTCCGTGCAGGGTTGAACAAGCTGGTGCGGTATAAATCTTTGCAGAACTCCTGCTGTTTATAGTCCCACTCGCTGATTTGACGGTAAGGCCAGTCTTTCACTTCTTTTCCCACGTAGGGAACCAGAAAGTCCATAGCCTTGTAGAAGTTGCGCCCGTCTGCCGAGGTGGCATTGTCAATGGAGATTCCGATCTTCCGTGCCATCATGAAGATGTCGATGAAATGAGACAGATTGAACTGTGAGTAACCGAAGGCAAGGGTGCGACGCAGTTCGTGCGGTTGCTTTCCGTCCGGTTCTATCTGGGTGAAGACTGTCTCTTATACACATCTCCGAGCCCAC
>ENA-OYHA01000438-OYHA01000438.1-human-gut-metagenome-genome-assembly--contig:-NODE-438-length-12814-cov-4.257936_pt1 | contig 12814 bp, 6 predicted proteins | sample MGYA00243759_ERZ652991 | MGnify/ENA primary metagenome ERZ652991 (study PRJEB26926, sample SAMN06165321) | human gut metagenome | biome: ENVO:00009003; feature: ENVO:2100002; material: ENVO:00002003... | reverse complement strand
GAGATAGGAGTCCGTCTCGTGGGCTCGGAGATGTGTATAAGAGACAGTCCTTGTAACAGGCATTGTTGGTCTGCGGCCAGTAGGGGATGTCATCGTTGCCCAGCGTACGGATACCGACAGGCATTTCGCCGGTCATCTCGCCGGAAGAAAAAGTGTTCATCTGAGGATAATTGTACCCTTCACCGTATATCAGCGATTGCCCGAAAGGATTCTTCCCGACGGTCCAGTAAAGTTGTTCCCGTCCGATGTTCAGCAGTTCTTCATCTTTGAGGAAGTTTCCGCAGATGGCGGCGGATTTTCCGGTGGAAAGATGGATGGCTGTGTTGCCGTTGAAGATGCTGAACCATACGGGGAAACGTTTCAGATAATGTTCTTTATCGAGTTTGACTCCCCGTGTTATCTGTTCCGTGTATAGTTCCTGTGCATTGGCAGGTGGAAAAAGATGGAGGGAATAGAAGCCGGCGGAATCTTTATATTCCTCCGCATGATATACTCCGCTCGGAACCATTCCGTAAGGTTGGGTATATTTCATCAGGCCTTTCAGATAGTTTCCGTACAGTTTTATGGAGTTCGACCATTTCTGATAATCAGGGTGCTCCTTCTGCGTTTCGCAGAGTAAGGTCATGGCTTGCATGTAAACCTGCTCGCGCGACTGATGGATATAGTGCACGATAGATTTCCGTGACTTATCCCGATAGAAGAATCCGCATGTCCTGCCTTTGTCTTTCAACGGTTCGGTGCGTTGGCAATCGAGTACGTACCGGATGGCTTCCGCAGCAGTTTCAGCATAGCAGGATTTCCCCGTCAGTTTGTAGAGCATGCTGGCGGACCAGGATATGGTTGCCATATATTGGCTGTGAGAGGTATTGTAGCTATGTTCGTACATCTGCTTGAACTGGTCGAAACCATCTTTTTTGAACTTCTCCATAGCAAATGAGAAATCCTCTTCCGCCACTTTCCGCAGATGTTCTTGCAGCATCGGGTCCCGGTCTATGGTCATGGCGGCATAAGTCTCGTAGCCTGCATACAGGAAGTTGTCGAATGCCAGGTTCTGAACACGTACCGAATGAATATCATCCAATGTATTTAGAACGCCATCCTGCCAGATAAGCAATCCCATGCTGCTGGCACGGTAACCATCCCCGTAGCGGTTCTTCAAGATAAACTCAACTCCCCATTCGGCTTCCTCCAGTAAACGTGCAGCCAGTGCAGCATTGGTTTCTTTGAGGCGATTGTAGGCTTCCAATAAGGAGAAGGTCACATCTCCGGTTTGTAAGGTCTGTTGCGACAAGTCGCCTGCATCGTGCCATCCGCCTGAGTAGGAGATGCTTTTTCCGTCATGCCGGGAAAATAAATCCGTGTGACAGGCGGTGTGCTTGCCGGGAACGGGATGTCCGCAGCGTTGGCAAAACAGGAAGTTCAGTACTCTCCAAAGGGAATTATCCCATATGTTTTCACCTATCCGGAACGGGGGCGTCATGATGTCGCCTACTTTCAGTTGATAATCTCCCGGCTGATTGAAAGCGGTAAAGTCGATAACTCCGAATTCTCCGATGGTCGTTTGCTGCCGCTCCAGTGAACCTTCGTGCGCAACCTGGTTGTTAGCAGCATTAATCAGTTGGAAATGTTTCCATTGACCACACAATCCGGTGTTGACGATGGCCGTTTTCCGTTCACCTGTTTCATATCCTGTGGTGGAATAAGCAATTGTATGCTCTGCCGGACTCCATCCGCTTACCTGCTCAGGGTTCTTGATTTGTTGCAGTTGGAGGTTATCAATATAATAAACGGCAGAATCACCCGTAGTCCGGTCTTTCCCTTTCAGGGCCGTATCAAAGCTGATTGCCATTACTTTATCCCGTTGATATTCATCTATCTCAAGGAAACAATGGTTCCACGTCTTGTTTACGAGATTGATGAGATGCGAACCGCTGGGAGGGTTATATCCTGCTTTGGGGGTGGAACTGTCGTTTGTAAATGTCAGGTTCATATTGACCACGCGGGCTCCGTCACAATCGGGATAGATGGAAAAGAAGATTCGGTTGTATCCTTCCCAATTTTTTCCATTGACGTGATAGGTGACGCGGCTGTTTCCATAGGTTGCATAGTCGGGGTCGGAGGGAGAGCCGGTAGCCCTTTCTCCTGTATATGTAGGGAAGGACAGACGGATGCTTCCTTTACCTGATACGGATTTCTCTTTAGAAAAAGACATTTCCCCTTGTCCGGAGTGGCGCCATCCATCCGTTCCGTCGGATACCGTAAGCGGTTGGGTGGACAGGATTTCTTTTTTCAGGGCTTTTTCTTCGAAAGACCGGGCGGTGTTCAAAGGTAGCGGAGCATGAATCAATCCTGTTTCATAAACTTGCTTTTCCAGTTGGGCATCCCCCGTCAGAAGATTTTGGCTGAAAAGAGAAGAATTGCCGATGAACAACAAGAGTAATACGAATGATTTTTTTCTCATGATTATGTTAACCTTTTGTTTCTAATGCAAGGTTAGCTATTATTTAGCAAAAGAAGGTTTGATAACTGCCATAAAACCTTTAAAAACCATCAAAAAGAAGGAAAATGATAGAATCTCGACTTCTTGTGATAATATTTAAACTAAGGTATCCTTCTCTTCTTCTTAATTCCCTCTTCCTTTGTCTACGTTCTTTTCTCTTCCGTATATATTGGATATTTTCTCTTGGCAGATTCGATACTTTCTGAATATCATCTTCATTCACTCTGCCCTTCTTCTTGGCTACTGGTTTTCTTTTCCCTCTGCATTAAATGCAATTTAAAATATAATTATAGGATAAACCCTTGTTTCCTATTGGTTGTTTTTGTATTTTTAACGCCTGAATTTGGTGAGACGTTTTCACGACAATTCTCAAAAAAGAATGAACAATCATTTCTTATTTATGTATAATATGAAAAAAGTGACTTTATTTGCAACCGGTATCATCATGATGTCATGTGCTCAACAACAACAGAAGATTACGTATCCTGAAACCGCGAAGGTGGATACTGTAGATGTTTATTTCGGAACAGAAGTACCCGACCCGTATCGTTGGCTGGAAAATGATACTTCTGCCGCAACCGCCGCATGGGTGGAAGCGCAAAACAAGGTGACAAACGACTATTTGTCTAAAATTCCCTTCCGTGATGCCCTGCTGAAGCGGTTGACGGATGTGGCTAATTATGAAAAGATTGGTACGCCATTCAAAAAGCATGGTAAGTATTATTTCTATAAAAACGACGGCTTGCAGAATCAGAGCGTACTGTATGTGCAGGATGCATTGGACGGTGAATCGCGCGTATTCCTTGATCCTAACAAACTCTCGGATGACGGTACAGTAGCTTTAACAAGCATTTCTTTTTCGAATAACGGAAAATATACCGGCTATACCATTTCGCGCAGTGGTTCGGACTGGCAGGAAATTTATATAATGGATACCGAAACCGGCAAGTTGCTGGACGATCATATCGAATGGGCAAAGTTTACAGGTGCTAGCTGGCAGGGCGATGGATTTTACTACAGTGCTTACGATGCTCCGGTGAAAGGGAAGGAGTTCTCTAACGTGAACGAGAATCATAAGATTTACTATCACAAGATGGGTACACCGCAATCGCAGGATAAGCTGGTTTACCAGAATCAGGCATATCCCAAACGTTTCTACAGCGCCAGTGTGAATGAGGATGAAACCATCCTGTTCCTGTATGAAAGTGGCGACGGACGCGGCAATGCCTTGTATATGAAAGATCTGCGTAAACCGAACGCACCGTTCATTGCGATGGCTACGGATATGGATTACACTTATGCTCCTATAGAGGTGATAGGTGACAAAATCTATATGTTTACGAACTACAATGCACCGAAATATCGCCTCATGACGGTGGATATCAACAAACCCGCCCTGAAAGACTGGACGGAGCTGGTTCCGGAAAGTGAGAATGTACTTTCGGATGTGGGTGTGATAGGTGAGAAGTTGTTCCTGACATATGATAAAGATGCTTCCAACCACGCGTATGTATATGGCCTGGACGGCAAGGAGATACAGGAAATTAAGTTGCCTTCGCTCGGTTCCGTAGGTTTCAGTGGTGACAAGGATGATAAGGAATGTTTCTTCGGTTTTACTTCGTTCACCATCCCCGGTGCTACGTATAAATATGATATGGATGCGAATACGTATGAGCTCTTCCGTGCTCCGAAGGTTGACTTCAACTCCGATGAATTTATAACGGAGCAGGTATTCTATCCCAGCAAGGACGGTACCAAGATACCGATGTTCCTGACTTATAAGAAGGATCTTAAGAAAGACGGTACGAATCCGGTGTATCTCTATGGTTACGGTGGTTTCAATATCAGCCTTAATCCGGGCTTCTCTACATCACGTATTCCGTTCCTGGAAAATGGAGGTATCTATGCACAGGTTAATCTGCGTGGTGGCGGTGAGTATGGCGAAGACTGGCACATAGCGGGTACGAAGATGCAGAAACAGAATGTATTCGACGACTTCATCGCAGCTGCCGAATACCTTATTAATGATAAGTATACCAACAAAGATAAAATAGCTATCGTAGGTGGCTCTAATGGTGGTTTACTGGTAGGTGCCTGTATGACACAACGTCCCGATTTGTTCCGCGTAGCCATTCCGCAGGTAGGTGTAATGGATATGCTTCGCTATCATAAGTTCACTATCGGTTGGAACTGGGCAAGCGATTACGGTACGAGCGAGGACAGCAAGGAAATGTTTGAGTACCTGAAAGGCTACTCTCCGCTACACAACCTGAAACCCGGCACCAAGTATCCCGCAACCATGGTTACTACCGCCGACCATGACGACCGTGTAGTTCCTGCCCACTCATTCAAATTTGCCGCTACCCTGCAAGAATGTAATGACGGAACGAATCCTACTATTATCCGTATCGACAGTAAAGCCGGACATGGTGCAGGCAAGCCTATGGCTAAGGTTCTGGAAGAACAGGCTGACATTTACGGATTTATAATGTATAACATGGGAATGAAACCGAAATTCTAAGTAAAAGTTTTTATTTGTGTTTAGGGTTTGTCATCTGTTGAGTTATAGATGGTGAACCCTATTCTTTTATACCTCTGAATTTGCTTCCAATAAATATGTTCTGATTAATTTGCCTTTTTGATCTTGTTTGCTTATTTTTGTTTCAGTTAATTTTAAAAGGCATTAAATGTAATCCTGTTATGTACTTTGCAGAACTACAAAAGAAGACGGAAGAAATTCTTCAATCATTAGGAAATAAGCTTTCAGCGATTAATTCTCCTGAACCTTTATTGCGTCCTGTCCCTCCCTATATATCAGATGTAATAACGGCAATGGAACTATTGGAAAATAAGAAATATGTACTAAATATTGGGAAACGGATATTTAACTGTGGAATCTCGGGTGAAACACAACTTAGAACAGCAGCAGAAAAAGGAGACATTTATTCCAAGATAGTGTGGGGAGGAGTAAACCTGCGAAAGAAGAACTATAAAATAGGACTTGAGCAATTCACACAACTGCATGAATGGAATATTCCGGATGATCTGAAGAACAAATTATTAAAAAACTTCTTATATCCTGCCTATCTGGAATATGGCAAACGTTGCTATGAAAGGAGTCTGTCGGAAAAATCAAGTGAATATCTGCGTAAGGAAGCAATTTCTTGCCTTTCGAAAGTGTCTACCCATCCTGAAGCTGCCGATATGCTTGCTGAATGTTATGGAGGCGTAGACGGTTGGTCAACTGCACAGGCTTTCTATGAGATAGGAGCTGCAGGGGGAATTGCTAATTCATATTATAGCATAGGCTATTATTATCATCAACGGGATAAAGCACCCGGTAAAGCTATAGAATGGTATAAAAAAGCTGTTGAGAAAGGACATCTGAAATCTGAATATTTTTTGGCTGAATGTTTCATTGCTACAGGCAAGTACCATGAAGCTACCGAGATTTTTCACCGCCTTGCTGATAAACGTTTTATGTCGTCTCCGGAAAGGTATGTAGAATGTGTGGAACGATACAATTTTCCCAAAGGAGAGTTCTACTATTCTATTAAAGGACTAGGGGGGGATACGCCAGACGCATTGTATCAATCTGGATTACAATTCGAAAAAGGAGACAGAGTAGCTGTCGATTTTGTGAAGGCGATGAAATTCTTTTTGAGAGCTGCAGAAAAAGGGCATGAATTGGCGCAATATAAACTAGCCACCTGCTATGAAACAGGTAAACATATAGAAAAAAACATAGGGCAGGCCTACAAATGGTATAAAAGATGTGCAGATCAAGGCAATGCTGAAGCTTCTTACAAAGTGGCGATTGTATATGAATGGGTGAAGTATCATGAGAAAGCTGCTTACTGGTATGAACAAGCTGCGAATAAAGGGTATGAGGGTGCTTTGTATGGACATGCCAGAATGCTAGGTAACCTAAAACAACATCAAAAAGCGCGCGCGCTTTTTATGGCATCGATCGCTAAAAAGGAATATGTCACTGATTGTCATTTCTTCTTGGGAAAATTATATGCCAACGGGTGGGGAGTTGCTCAAGATTCGGTGAAAGCCATAGAACATTTCAAAGAAGCTGGTCTATCGCTTCATGTCTGTTATACTTTGATCGGTACGAAAGGGGAACCGGCTTTTCTATATAATATAGGTGTAGAATATGATTCTGGCAAAGGAGTGCCTGTGAACCATGCAAAGGCTGTGCAATATTACTTGAAAGCTGCCGAAGCAGGGCATGTCTTGGCCCAGTATCAAATGGGCACAATCTATGAATCGGGTGCAGGAGCTGAAAAGGATTATGCGATGGCTTATAAATGGTATGAAAAAGCAGCAATGCAAGGACATTCTGAAGCGGCATATAAAATGGGAAAAGCTTATAATGAGGGTGTACATCGAATAAAGGACAAGACGAGAGCTTTGGACTGGTATCGCAGAGCGGCCTTAAAAGGTTGCATAGCTGCCCAGTATGAGTTGGGAAAAGAAAAATATTTAGTCAAGGAATATCATGATGCCCTGACATGGCTGCAAACAGCTGTAAATCATGGTAATCTTCCTGCTAACTATTATTTGGGAGTAATGTATTATCATGGTTGGGGAGTTACTAAGGACCTTGACCGTTCGTTTGCTTATTTCAGTAATGCCGGAACATTTAGCGGTACTTACTATTTTATGGGAATGTTCTACTATTACGGGTATGGCAAATTAAATAAGAATCTGAATAAGGCATTTTGGTACTTTCGCAGGTATGAAGATGTGAATCCGGATAAATACGCAGAGTATTATCTGGGTCTTTGTTACAAAAATGGTTATGGTACGGAGAAATCACCTCAAATGGCATTTCAGAATTTTGAAAAGTCTGCTAAGAAGGGGATAAAACAGTCACAATTTGAACTGGGATTATGCTATAAGAATGGAATAGGTACTAATTGTAGTTATCGATTTGCTCTGGAATGGTTATTGAAGGCTGCCAATCAAGGTTATGCGGAAGCTCAATATGAAGTAGGAGAAATGTTTTTTAATTCTGGACTTTATTCGATTAAGGATGCAAATCCTGTATTGACTGCTATTCAATGGTTTCAAAAAGCTGCCGATCAAAATCATAAATTGGCAGTTTGCCGTTTGACGGATATCTATTATGATGAACAACAATATACAAAAGCCGGGAAATTAATATCTGTAGCTATTAATAAATTCAGCTATCCTAACGCCTATTTTTATTGGGCTGTATTCTGTCATCAGGGGATAGGAGGATATCAAATAAATCAGCAAAAGGCGTTGGAACTTTATCGGTCCTTCATAAAGTATACACCATATCCTGATTCTGTAAAGAAAGTCAAGATGGTAGAAAATGCCAAGCAGTTTATTTATGAGCTGGAGCATCCGACATTAAACAAATTGAAGAAAATTTTAGGAAAGTAGTTATGAGTCTGACAGATGATATTATAAAAACAGAGGTCGAACGACATGTGCAATTGTATAATATTGAACAACTGAAAAGAAGACTTTTCAATTGTTTTAAAGACTACGCTAATCAATATGTAGATGCAGGTCGATTGCTGTTATATAATGATAGCTTGTCGCGTGCCAATCAGCTGGGAGAAATTATTGCTGAGGAAGTATTAAAATCATATACAGATCTTGAAACTTTTTATCCTGATATCCGAAAAGAACTGAAAAACCTTCCTAGCCTGGCCGATCAACCTAAAAATTTCAAGCAGAAAGCAACGCTGATATGCGATGATTTTATAAGTTATTGTGCCCGGAAATCTCGCTCAATAACAGAAGATAGTATAAATTACGGAAAAGAACTCCTACGGAAACATGATCCTTTCCTTCTTCCTTATATAGTGAAGGAGAAAGAGGATTATTCCGTAGAAGACTATATAAACAGTTGTCTGCAAGCTGCAGATAAACGATATGTATGTGAACAATTTCCTGTCAATTATGAGCGGAAAGAAACCCAATGTTATGGTAGCATCTATGTAGCTGCTGATATTCCCCAAATGATAAACTGGCAAGTGGAAGGGAAGAGCAGTTATTTTCATTTATCCATAGTAGATCAGGCGAAGGTTGAATTTATGCTCACTGAAATGTTGTTGCATTTCGTTCCTGGTAAACTACATATTACCGGCGTTGACTTGAATTTCACTTCGGCCTTTGAGAATTTCAAGCAATTGGATGATGTGATGGTAGGAGGGACTATCTTGCAGCTGGGTGATTTATTGAGACAGATACAGGTCTGGAATTCAGAGATAGAAAAACGATTCCGTGAAGCAGGTGATATCATAAAATACCACCTCCGGGAGAAACGGATAGAATATCCTTATGAGGTGATCGTGTTGTATGATTTACCCCAACAGTTAGATTCACACCTGACAGAAACTATGAAATCCGTTATTCGCAATGGTTGGCGTGTAGGTTTTCATATTATAGTAGTGGGTAATCTGCCTTCTCAATGGGAAAAGGAATTGTTTATCGAAACGGATGGACCTAAAATGTCGGCTGTAGCAAATACTCCCATAGGAACTGCTTCCAAAAGAATTGAAATATTAAAAAAATGGCAGCAATGTTATCAGAACTTCCAAAAGGAACTTTCACAGCAACAAGAACGGGAAGCTGAATTGCAAAAACAACAAATACAAGAAACAATGACTGTTACTCCTTACCAAGATGCAGCTAAAGAATTCAGTATTGAAGTAGGAACAAACAATCAGGGGCGCATTAATTTTGTTCTTGATGAAATATCTCATGTACACTCATTTATAATTGGCCAGACAGGTTCTGGAAAATCAGTCTTTCTGCATGATATTTTAAATCATGCCATGTTGAAATATTCTCCGGAGAGCCTGCAATTCTATTTGATGGACTTTAAGTTCGGAGGTGTGGAATTTAATCGTTATCGGACTTGTAAACATGTACGATGTTTAATGGTGGATGAATCAGACCCACAAATCACATTGGAAATTTTGAAAGATTTGTGGGAGGTGATGCAAGAACGTGCACGACTTATGCGCAATGAAGAAGTCTCTAATTTGAAAGATTACAATGCAATAACATCTAATAAAAAGTTGCCACGTATAGTTTTACTGGTAGATGAGTGCCATGAACTTTTTAAAGAAGGAAGATTTAAAATACAAAGTGAAATAGATGTTATTCTGACACGTATTGCTAAGGAGGGACGTAATCAGGGGGTACATTTAATTTTTGCCACTCAGACTTTGACAGGGACTAACATTCCAGGGGGAATAAAAAATAATATCACAGATCCTTACTTGTTGAATTGTCGTATGACGGATGCGCAAGTATTTATTCCTACAGTGGGAACTCGTACAGAAGCTTTATCCACAGGAGAGGTATATTACCGTCCTAAAGGTTTTGAGGAGGGGATTATATTCAAAGCGGATTTTTATGATCGTGAGAGGTTGGCTGAAAATTTGCAGAATATAAATCAAAAAAGTACAAACAGTATAGTGGATTTCCAACCATTCTATTTCTCTGGAAAGCAGACATATAGATTGGTAGACTGGATACCGGATGAATTGCCCCGGCGTTATCCTGCAGTTTATCTGGGTAAAGGTATCAGTGTGAAATCGAACTTGATCTCTGCAAGTTTTAAACCTGAAACAGCCTCTAATCTATTATTAATAGGTATTAATGAGCGTCTACAAAGTACCCGTATCCAGCTAAATATACTACTCTCGTTGATGCACTATTATAAAAAAATGGGTGAAGATGCTCGTTTCTATCTTATTGATTGTATGGACCCCGATGATGAATATGCTGTTGACGAAGAAGTTTTGAATACGTTGGAAGATTACGGTTGTCATATCTTGGTACGCAATCGTCAACGCAATGAGATGCTTTCACAATTGGCGATACAGATACGTGAAAGAAAAGAAAAAGAAGATACTTTCTTGTTTATCCTTGAACAAGACTACTTTACATCACTAAAGCATAATGCGGAGGTTGAGCTGCCAGTTGAAGATCATTCGCCAGTATCAACTCCTGCCAATCAAAATGCAAATGATTTTTTATCAGATTGTCCTTTCCCGTTTACAGCAGAATCTGTGATGGAAAAACCTGCAAAATCTAAAAACAAGGTAGATACTGTGCAGCACATACTGCAAACTGTTTTAACAAAAGGACCTGATTATGGGATTCACACTATTCTTCAAGTTAACAAACTGGATAATTTACTCTTTCAGGAATATTCTTTGAACAAAAAAGATATTTATTCGATGTTCCAGTATGTTGTTGTCCAGAGAACAGATTCGGAAACGGCAATAAAACTGGCTCTGTCTGATGATTTTAAGCCGGAACAAATGAGTGATGACCATGAACGTTTGCGTAGCTACTTTCGTAACGACATAACAGGGACAGAGATACTTTATTGTCCTTTTGACTCTATTACAGTAAATGATATAAAAAACTTAATGAAATAACTAATTATGGCACATGAAGTTAATGTAAGAAATGAAGAAGAACTCATCGCTTTTGCGCAAGCCTTGGACGGATTAAGTAATGCTATGGTGCAGAACTTTAATAAGGCTAGAGCTGAAATGTATCGCGTAAATGAGGGATGGAATGATGAACAGAATCAACAGTTTATGCGGCAATTTGAACAGAGCGTACAAGTCATTAATCAAATAGGCCAGATGATGAATGATTACAGTGCATATATGCGTCGTTATGCTGCTGCTATTCAGCAAGTAAAAAACATAAGATAATATGAATGATGTATCCGTTCGGGAGATAAACGAATTGTATTCATTTTATTCGCAAATAAATAATTTTATAAGTGGACTTGATTCTGTGCGTAGCCGTCTTCAGTCGGGTGCACAGAGCAAAGTCAGTCGGTGCGAAAATCTGATAAGTCGCATTGAACGGGCCCGTGAACGTATCAATAGGCAAATAAATTCTTTGGAGGCTTCTATAAATTCTCTGCATAACAGTTTATATAACGTGGAAGATGAAGCATATCGGAGACATATTTTAGATGAGATTGATATGAAAACTGATGAGAAAGAAGAGTTGGAGGACGAGCTCATTGAATGTGAGAATGATATGGAAGAAGTGCAGAATGGATTATATCAAGCCCGGAATCTAGCGGATGATATTACTCAAGAGGCTTTTACATGTATGAATGAAGCAAAACAATATGCTGATAATGCCTGTCGTTTTATTGATAAGCTTATCTATCATTTGCAAAATACTAAAAGGTAATTTTATGTTGGAATACGGACTATTATCTCAAAAACAGCAAGAATTGGATTTTATAACTAGCAGTTTGCGCAATATATGGAATGACAAACAGTACGAATACTTTTGTAATCACTTGATTTTGCCTATTAAGAACTGTTTGCAGCAACATGAAGTATTCATAAGTAGTAAGATTTCTTCTATGGAGCAAATAGAATCTCAGATTGAATCAGTAGCCAGCAAATATTAATGCTGCAATTGACGTTTTATCATTATTTAATCAAAATATCACTGAAAAGTATAGGTGAATCCAAAAGTTTTCCTATATTTGCAGTGTTATTCGTTGACAATTTGCTCGAATAACCTTAAAGTCACGAAGGAATAAACCTTTAAAACGTAATATTATGAATATCGAACGAATTATGTCCTCTTTAGAGGCAAAGCATCCCGGCGAGTCTGAATATCTTCAAGCCGTAAAGGAAGTACTTCTTTCCATCGAAGATATCTATAACCAGCATCCAGAGTTCGAGAAAGCTAAAATCATAGAACGCTTGGTTGAACCCGACCGTATCTTTACGTTCCGTGTTACTTGGGTGGACGACAAAGGTGATGTACAAACCAACCTTGGTTACCGTGTGCAATTCAACAATGCCATTGGCCCGTACAAAGGCGGTATTCGTTTCCATGCTTCCGTAAATCTTTCCATCCTTAAATTCTTAGGCTTCGAACAGACGTTTAAGAATGCACTGACTACTCTGCCTATGGGTGGTGGTAAAGGTGGTTCCGACTTCTCTCCGCGCGGTAAGAGCGATGGTGAAATCATGCGCTTCTGCCAGGCATTCATGTTGGAGTTATGGCGTCACCTTGGTCCGGATATGGATGTACCAGCCGGTGATATAGGTGTAGGTGGTCGTGAAGTGGGTTATATGTTCGGTATGTATAAGAAGTTAACCCGTGAATTTACCGGCACATTTACCGGAAAGGGTTTGGAATTCGGCGGTTCTCTGATTCGTCCTGAAGCTACAGGTTTCGGTGGATTGTACTTCGTGAACCAGATGTTAGACTGTCTCTTATACACATCTCCGAGCCCACGAGACGGACTCCTATCTCGTA
>ENA-OYHA01000417-OYHA01000417.1-human-gut-metagenome-genome-assembly--contig:-NODE-417-length-13246-cov-5.006899_pt1 | contig 13246 bp, 13 predicted proteins | sample MGYA00243759_ERZ652991 | MGnify/ENA primary metagenome ERZ652991 (study PRJEB26926, sample SAMN06165321) | human gut metagenome | biome: ENVO:00009003; feature: ENVO:2100002; material: ENVO:00002003... | reverse complement strand
TTGGAGTGAGGCGGCAGACCGTCTTAACAACAACTTTAGCAAGACTTCTACCGAACTAGAAAAGGTCAAGCAGAACGGTATCCGCAACAAGGGATTATTTTCTACTCTTAAATTGCTGGAAGAGGCTGTTCCATCTCCTGTTGTAGGTGACTGGGCTGTTGTGGGGGATACCATACCGGGCCCTATATATGAATGCAAGATAAAGGGGAAATGGAGTCCTACAGGCATGACAGGAGGTGGCGGAAGTGTTGACTTGAACGGATACCTGACAGCCGAGGAGATAGACGATGTAACATCAATATTATAAGAGTTATGATAAGAATTAATTATCAGTCCGATTTTAAAATCATAGAGAAGAGCCTGAATGGAGATATAAATACTCCCTTCCGGTTTACTTACCGCACAGTCCTGTCGGGGTGTGTTGTTGCGGAGTTTGACGGGCACGGGTACAAGAACTGCCGCAGGCTTGATGATGGTGGTCTGCTGGTCATTTTTGGCAGGCATGGACTACGTCCCGGTGCTCTGTCGGTCAAACGCGAATACTATCTTTCCGATGCTGATTTTGCCGATGGCATCTGCAATCTTGTATCGGTGGAGAATACAGGTGTTATCCTCGTTGCCGGAAAGACGGATGAGAGCACGGCGGAGATCATGTCCTATCCGGATTATGCCGCATACAATGCGGTGCAGAGCGTCCCTCTGTCAGAGAGGGAGTATGATGATGTACTGAGTGATTTTATACCTCCTCTGCCACCGGAAGAGAAATAATGATTTAATAGTTAAATAAATAGTTACATAAAATAATGATAGCTTAAGTTCCCCCGGAACTTAGGCGGATGAAAGGAGATATTATGGCAAAAATGCATAAACTGACCAAGGGCGGCCAAACCATATTCCCGGCTACCATCTATGACGCAGTGGTCAATCCCAAAACACGCAAGAGTCTGGCTATGGAACTAGCTGAATTAGCTCCAAATGACTCCCTTTCTAATTATGTGATGAAACTTGTTGATAATTCCACAACGTTGTACGACAAGATTGTGATAAGAGATAACGTCAAGATTATTGCCGGAACAAAAGAATATGTAAATGACAGTGATTATCTTTGTATTGAGGTCAGCAGGGAGGACAGTCCGGCGTTTATTCTATTCAAGGATATTTTGAAGAATACGGGTAACACCCCTACGGCGTTGGCATATATAGATGATGATACAGGAGGCTTCAGTTATAATACAGAAATTGGAACGTACTCATTCACTCTGAATACCAAACTCGTGTATAACAAGGTTTCAATGTGTTTTGCCAAGAATGGTGGTAAAATATTTCTTGAGAACCTTGTCAATTACTGGAACAAGGAGTACGATCTTCCGGTCAATGTCCTGAGTGATTATAGAGTGAGAGGAAATTCCATGCTTGATATGGAAAACGCACTACTGAATGTGCGGTTTATAAAAGGCGCTACCGGCTATATGCAGAATTCTGATGGATGGGCCATTTATCCGATATTTAAAGTAAAGAATACCGATAAAATTTGGGCAAACCAATATTATAGCGTGACATTTTTTATTCTGGATTATAAGGGTGCTATAATAACTACCGGTTCGTTCAAGACGCAGACGGGCATGGGACTTCCGGCATCCTATTTCCAAATTGCGAATTATGCGGATATAGCAGACATGGAAGAGGTCAACATGATTATAACCAGTAATGTGTCCTCTTTGGTTGTGACCAAAGACTCCCCTTCCAATTCTGCGGAGTATTGGATTAAAAATCCCGATCTGCTGAAAGAAATCAATGCGGTGGAAGAAGCGCCAGTGGATGACCGTATTTATGGCAGAAAGAATGCACAGTGGGAGAAGATGGGTGAGAGCCTGTCGCTCGCTGAAACAAAAACATACAATCTGTTTAACGGCAATCTGACCAATGCGTATCTTGACGCGTCAACCGGTGCGGTTGTATCCAATCCCTCATACCGTATCACGGATTTTATAGACTGTCCATCAGAAGGAGTCATTTCCGTTCAGGGTGTTACATCAGGACATATATATTGTTATACAGATGATGGTACATATATTCCGAAACGGGAACTGAACACACAAGGTGGTAGTTCCCCTTATCTTATGTTCGCAGCCCGTAAAGGAACCTCTAAGATACGGTTTGAGTTCCACATTAATAACAAGACAGGTGATTTGATGGTAAAACTGGGCGGAGGTGGAGACAGGACACCGTATATCAGTCATGTGAAACAGACTGTGCCGACTGACTATCTGTATCTTTACCGGATAGTCCGTAACTGGGATATCAGAACATGGTGGACCGGCAAGATTACTGATACATTGGGGGACAGCATCTCTCAGAATCCCGGATACCAGTTTTTTATAGACCGGATGTTAGGTACGATGTCACAATGGCACGGAATCGGAGGAACGCGTATCAGCGGCTCAAATGGTAATGCTTTCTGGCAGGATATCCGTATCAATGCTCTCGCAGAAGATGCGGTATTGATAAATGTCGCAGGAGGAACCAACGACAGAGGCGGCTACACATTGGGAGATATTTCCATATCGAACCATGATACAAACACACTTTGCGGAGCGATCAATGTGCTCCTGTCCAAATTATACTACAGATATATGAAAGTGAAAGGATACTATAATGAGGTGGATTACACCGGAATTAATCAGGTGCTTGTCGCACGTAACATCAATATCCTGTTTGTCTTACCTCCTCACGTGTGTGAAACTTCTACCGCGGTAAACAATATTTCCGCTGACATGATCAAGGTTCTGAATCTGTGGGGGATCAAATACGTTGAATCCAAATTGCAGACCGGTATCAATGATATGAACAAGACTTGGTTTTACAGCCATTATACTGATAATACCATCATTGACCCGACACACGGAGGCATACCTTACTATGAAAGGATCGCCCGTGAGATAATTGCCCGAATGATGGAAATGACTCCTGTCGCAGACATTGAGGCTATGGCGGCTTCCACACGTACATATACTGTTACAATGCAGCAGGGAAACGGCTATCAGCTTGAAGCATATAATAACAGCGTGTCTCCCGTTTCTGAAGGTGGGGAGTTTAGTGTAAAGCTGACCATACAGGAGGGATACGATGGTAGCTCGGCTAGTGTAAAGGCTAATGGAAGCTCTGTTGCCAAAGACAGCACTTTATCAGCTCCCGGACTTGATATTTATACAGTGAAGAATATAATGGAGAATGTGACCATATCGGTTGAGGGAATTGCTACGACATAAAATTTTATATCAAACAAGACCATTATATCAAATGTTTTTTAATTTTGTTCTTGAAATTTTAAAAATATAAGAATATCGATGAAAAACAAAGAAACATCAGTCAATTAGAACGAGTAGTATCTAGTTTAGAATATCATTTAGAGAAATATAAGGAATCTAAATGTAAATCTAAAAATGGGAGGCTCCAAAAAGACCGTAAACATGCTTTGGATGATATGTTTACTCACGCTAAATATATGAAAGCTGAATTGGAACAAGTTTATCCAATTATAAGCGATGGTTCACCTTCGTATTTTCAATTTGAAGATTTTGGGAAATATGCGGAAAGTGATGTTCCTGATTATATAGAAACTTTAAAAAACTATATTGAAAAATTGAAACAGGACACAAGTGGATCTGCAGAGTAATGAGTTTACTATTAAGGGCTGACCTTATCCCTAGGTCAGCCCTTATGCTTAAAACCATTCCGCATCCGGGTGTACTTCAGCAGACAGATGGTTCATTATTCTGATGATTAATTCTCGTATCATATTATTAAAACTTTTACTGTTATGGTAGATAATAATCCCCGGTTTCTATTCTTTCTCCCTCCACATAACCAAGTTCAAGCAAAGTATTCCACATTTTAGCAGCCCAAATATAGGATAATAAATTATTCTGATGAATTTTATCACTGCCGGGCCAAAAGAGTGTTTCATAATCCGATGCTGTATATTGACCTTCTATAATACCTAACGCTTGTCCATCATAAACTGCTTGTCCTTGAGTATAAGCGCGAAGATTGATATATCTTGCACCAAAACATTTATTAGCTTGATATATTAATTTAGCATTTGTCGCAACTAAAGGGGTAGAACAAACAATATATTTCTCAGAAAAATTATTAGCAGATGACCTAACCATATTAGCCCAATCTTCTTCTGATTCATATCCAGAATTCTGACCTGTAAACCATATATGAGGATAGTCCTTGTCGTCATACAATGCAGCGTCAAAAAACACATTGCCTACACCTATCTTGGTTTCTCTTCCTTCTTCCAACCTTGTAAATTCATACAATAAAGAGGTAGCCAAACTATCAAAATAAATTTCCCCTTGATTGATAGGCAATAGCTCACTGCACTTGAATAATTCAGAGTAATGATATTGTCCCTTACTGTCTATATAGCCATCTCTTGTTGTATTGGTTTCAATATCTACTGTATCTTCATTTATTGTTATATGCGGTTCTCCAACATTTGGGTTATTTATTGTAAATGCGTATTTTGTTGCACTAGATGGTATTGAATGAGTACCTGTCTCGGATAGACTTTTTATAAATGTTCCATTCTCTGTATAAAATGCTATACCAACAGCGTCAATGGCTTGCTTTGCCAGTTTCCCTCTTATTCCATTTATAACTACTTGTACATTCTGACCACTAGATATACTATTATAAGGTGTATCTTGATAATTTCCGTCACTTTTTATCCATGCACTTTCTAAAGCACAAATGACAGTGCCGTTAGCTGGGATGGTAAATTCACCTTTAACCCTTATACCTATGCCTCCTGCCCTCGTTAAATTGCCAATAGTTTTTTCACCTCCTTGTGTATGCGGAATTAGTTCATAACCTCTGTTTTTTAATATATTACCTAATTCGTATCTTATAAGAGCCGTATCATTACCACACAGTGAATCTCCTACTATAACAACTCTTTTAGGCTTAGGCTTTTCAGAAGAGATTCCTGCTTTATAAACAACGACACTTGGTTCCCCAACAGCAATAAATTCATTGTCTGAAGTGGATTTACATTGTAAAATTAATTCCAGCTTGGAATATTGAGAATAGTCTGATCTATTGATTATATTTTCATTGCTTGCATCTTTAATTCCTTTAATAAGGATATTATCACCATAAATACATATACCATTTAATGTAGATGCACTTGTGCTTATAGACGAGCCATTTAATAATCCATCGCAAATAATACTATCATATTCTGAAATGTCAATTCTTGCGTACCATATTTTTTGAGTAGCATTATATTGCAATTCTCCGCCATTAGGCTGATTTGTTCCTGTTTCCCATCTTTTTTTATTCCAAACAAGAGCATCTACAACATCCGTTTCCGATCCTTCTATTTTTTTTAACGAAGATTGGATAGGTATCAGTTCTTCTGGTTTAACCACCTTGGCTTTGCTATTGGCTATAACTGATGGAATTATAGAATTATCTTGTTTTGCTTGAATAATGATGTTAATATTGCTTCTGTCGGAATATTTATCCATATTAATAACCGCAGAACTACCCCTCAAATATTCTATTTGTTCGCTACCACTATAAATACTAATTGAAGGGAAAATATCAGAAGCGTCTACTTTTTCTGATAGTCCTGACATTTTTAGAGTATCGTAATATCCTACATCTGTCAATTTGGTATGCTTATAATTTTGTTTTTGAATACTATTACCCGCAGACGAATTTGTTTCCCAATCCCATGTGCCATCTATCCATACTGTATTTTCTGTTATAAGATCTTTATCTATAGAGCCTTCTATTTGTGTCTTTAAATAAATTTCCTCATTTTCTAACTCTGAAAGTTCCGTAGTCAGACTTTTTCGTGTATTGGGGTTGACCACCGCATCATAGATGGTAGCCGGGAATATGGTTTGTCCACCCTTGGTCAGTTTATGCATTTTTACCATAATATCTCCTGTTATTAGCCTAAGTTCCGGGGGAACTTGGAAACAGCATTGAAAATGAATCAGATAAGTTCTGTTCAAAAAATAGGGTAGAACAAAAGATATTTTTCTTAGGATTCTACCCACTTTCTACCATGTATCTATTTCTACTATTTTTTTAGGTGAAAAAGTTTGAAACAGGAATGTGATTTTTTATCTTTGCAGATGTGTAAGACCAAGAGCTTGTTGCGGATTAAATTCCGTAGCAGGCTCTTTTTTTATTGTCATATCGTGGCAATGGATTTCGGGGCTTTGGCAGCGATGATGCAAACGGATAGGGATATCTTTGAGGTGTGTATTTTTATAATTCAGATAAACAATAGACGAAATGGAATTAAACGACTGGTTGGCTATAATCGGGGCTTTCGGAGGATTGGAGGCTGTCCGCTGGGGTGTCACGTTCTGGGTGAACCGCAAGACTAACGCACGGAAAGAGGATGCGTCCGCCGATTCGATGGAGGATGAGAACGAGCGTAAGCAGGTTGACTGGCTGGAAGAACGCATCGCCCAGCGTGACGCCAAGATCGATGCGTTATACGTTGAGCTTCGTAATGAACAGTCTGATAAGCTGGCATGGATTCATAAGTGCCACGAGCTGGAACTGCAATTGAAAGATGCCGAGCATAACCGTTGTGACAGGCCTGACAGCGAATGCGGTCGTCGTATTCCACCACGCAGGACTACATTAATTAAAGATAAGGAGGAAAAGAAAAATGGCTGATGTGAAAAAACTTGCACCGTTTATCCTGAAGTGGGAAGGCGGTTTTGTAAATGACCCGGACGATTTAGGAGGGGCTACCAATATGGGTGTGACCATTGGAACTTATGAAGCGTATTGCCGAAAGAAAAGCTATCCCAAGCCTACGGTTGAAAGATTGAAAAACATCACGAAAGAGGAATGGACGGAGATTTTGAAAACCATGTATTGGGACAGGTGGAAAGCTGACGAAATTAAATCCCAATCCATAGCTGATATCCTTGTCGATTGGATCTGGGCAAGCGGAGTGCACGGTATCAAAATACCGCAGGATTTGCTTGGCGTGATTCCTGATGGCATTGTCGGGCCTAAGACACTTGCCGCAGTCAATTCCCGTAATCCACGTGAACTGTTTGATCAGATCAAGATTGCACGGTTTGATTTCATCGAGGATATATGCCGGGAACGCCCTGCAAATAACAAGTTCAAACGGGGCTGGATGAACCGTATAAATGATATCTCTTATGTTGGCTAAGGTTATGAACTGGGTAAGCCAGCACATATTGCTGGCTCCCTTTATGTGCCTGTTTCTTCTATTGTCATGTGGCAGTTCACATAAGGTTGCCAAATCCGACACAGAAATAATCAGGAAGGACAGTGCCAGTGAATCGGTCAACATCGTACATGGATTAACCACCTCTTTGAGCGAACTCATTACAACCAATGGTAGCTATGTAATTGATTTCCGTATCTATGATACAAGAAAACCGCCCGACAGCCTGACCGGGAAACCTCCGTTATTGGCTGACGGGCATGTAGAAGGTGATTTCAGCAAGAATAAAAAGAAGGAAACTGCAACCAAAGACAGTACGGAGGTGAAAGCTGACAAGGAAACCACTTCCGATATCCATGAGAAAACCAAGACTGAAGGGGTAAAGGATAAAAAAGAATCCACGCTGCTTAAACAAATCGGTTTTGTCTGTGTTTGTGTAACTGTACTAATTTTTGTTGTACTGGTGGCGAAACAACATTAGTATACCAGGCCGACGTTCCAAAGGTACGTCGGCCTGATGTTTGTCTATCAAAAGTTCCCCTGGTAATTTTTTATAAGGTCATTGGCCTCTTGTATATCATGGGGCGTGTAGATATCCGTCATTAATATGCTGCTGTGACGGGCCTGATCGCGTACACTTGACACATCATAAATGTCGTAGCATGTTCGTTATACCTGTATCCTTCAGGGAATAGAACTTGTATTGAGTGGAAAGTTTAAGGTCTTTCCTAAGATAGTGTATCAGACGGTGACAAATGATATTTATCATACGATTAAGCAGCAGCAGAAGAAGAAGAAGCGCTGGGGATCGGGCTTGCAGATTGGGTATGGTTATCTGGGAGGTTGGTATGTGGGTGTTGGAGTGAGTTATAATATATTTATGTGGTAAAGTTCAATAATAAAACGTCTATTCTTATATCTATATTCATTTTTTTGCTATCTTTGTCGATATATTTTAGAACAACTCTATTGAATTAAATTAAGATGTGCGAATCAGAGGAAATTTTTTACGAAGATGAGCGAAGATTAAAGGAAAGCGGAGTTCGCAATGTATTTACTCCTCATACTCCTATTAATCAAGAAAACTTGTTTAGAGGAAGAATAACTGAAGTGCAACAGATTCTTTCTACGTTGAATACGCCAGGTCAGCATGTATTGTTATTTGGCGATAGGGGAGTTGGAAAAAGCTCTCTAGCTAATATTGCATCAAGCAAACTTATTAAAATAGCAGGAAAGGATTTGGTAATAAAACGTTGTTCTAAATCAGATTCTTTTAGTACCATATTTGAAAGTGCATTGATGAAATGCGGTATAGATATATCAATACAATCAAAAAATATTTCAGGTAGCTTTTCCATAAAGGGTATTGGGTGTCAAGAGAGTACAGAGTACAATGGATTTATGGATAAGGTGCAATCTCCTTCTTGGATTTATGAAAAATTGAAGGATCTTAATACACTATTGCTTATTGATGAATTCGATTCTATACAAAACAAAGAGGATAAGCATAAAGTCGCTGAATTAATTAAATTATTGAGTGATTCGAATTCCTCCTTTAAAATATTTGTGGTTGGAATTGCGGAATCAGCTGAAGAATTAACAGCAGGACATCCTTCAGTACAAAGATGTTTGAAAGAAATCAAATTGTCCAAGATGTCTCAAAGAGAACTGGTTGATATTATAAATAGCGGTTCAGCTAAATTAAAATTGAATTTTACAAGAGATGCTAAATTTCGTATTTGCAGACTAAGCTCTGGCTATCCTCATTTTACCCATTTGATTTCATTAAAATCAGCAGAAGGAGCTATTATAAATGAAGTAACAGACATTGATATAGATGACGTTAATGAAGCTATAGAAAAATCTATCCTTGATTGTGAGAATTCATTGAGACAGTCTTATGATGAGACCGTAAAATCATCTTCTACAATGATTGTTTATAGAAAGATTTTATATGCGACAGCATTATGTTATGATGAATTTATTAGAAGTAAATCCATTCGTTTTATTTACAATCTTATCTTTGATGAGGAAATAACTCAACAAAGACTGAACCAATATTTAAGTAAACTTGTTTCCAATTCTAATGATAAGATTTTGCGAAGATTAACAAAAGGGGTATATAGGTTTACTGATCCAAGAATGAGTTCTTATATTCGCTTAGTTCAATCTGATATGTATTCTGATAAAGAGGAATCTATATACGCAAATATGAAGGTAGAATCCATATAAATGAATAATTATGATTAAATGTACGATTATAACAGGAACTTCATTTCAGGAAGTCGAAATGAAGGTAAATCGTTTTCTGGCAATTAATAGAGTTCAGAAGATTATTGAAGTTGTAAATCTGAGTGATGAACAATATGTTGCGATGGCTATATATTATGAAGCTTAATTTTGCATTCCTATGAGTAGTAAGCACCCAAAAATGACATAGTGCTGCTTCACGCCATAGTCTCTATTTTTGTGGAAACTAAAATTCCACATATTCTTATTATAGTCGTAATGGCTGTTTTTATGCTATTATATTTCGCCAAAAGTGAAGAATTCCGAAGAATGGTCCATGAAGAATTGTGGAAGGCAGCCTAATAAGCTGCCTTCCCTACCCTTTTATAATCTCTCACCCCTATGCTTTATTGAAATTTTCCTATTTTGTTTTTTGTAAAGTCATATAAAATACCCATCTTTGCATTGCGTTACATATTTTGTTTAGTGTCGAGATTCCGACCGTTAAGCTACGGACAACATACATGCCCATAGCTTCTTCATATACGGTTCCGACCCCCGTGTTGTATGCTTAATGGCTACACTGTATCCCGACATTAAAGATATGTAACGCAACGGGAAAGCGGAACCGTTTTTTTTCCGCAGACTAACGCAATTGCATATGTCAAAATTAGCCCCAACTGCTCATCAACTATCTAAAAAGTTTATAGGCTATGGACACTATGAACTTACAATTTCTTCCTCTGAGGGCACAAAAACGATTGTCACAAGAAATATGGACTTGATAGAACGGCTAAACTCAGAGATAGACAAAGAAAAAGAGGAAGCGACTGCCGAAGCAATCGCTCTAGTTCTTGAATCCTCACTTTAGATTATCTAAAATCTTTCTTATGGCTTCATCAGCATGTTTTCTCATAATTCTGACATAATTAAAGATCGGTCTATTGGATTTCATGCTTTGGCCTATACAATACTCCAACGTTTCCAATGGTATGCCCAGTTCAAAACCATGTTGGACAAAGGATTTCCGGGCTGAATAATATACGACATGCGATTCTACCTCCAGCCTCTCCCCTAACCTTATAATTTCTTTTGTTACATAGTTACGAAAATTAGGATAAGAATATTTATAACCAAAATCAAGCTTTCCATTACGTCCCATCCATCTTTTGATAATCGGTTTTGCTTCCTCAGGAATAGTGAAGCTAATCTTCATATCACCTTTCTTTGTGTTTTTGGATTTTTCACGTACATATTCCATAATTTTCGCATCTTTGAAATTGTATTGCATCAAGTCCATCAGATTGATACCTCCTAGATAATACGAAAGCATGAACACATCCCTGGCAACACGCTGAGACTTCTCTTTTATCTCCGCATCCCTTATCTTCTTTACGTCAGCTACCGAGATATCACGCTCTTTGGGCATTCCTGCTGGTCTTTCATAATATTCAAAAGGATGCGTGTCATATGATACCTTCTTATCCCTTATTGCTTGATTGATTATTGCCTTCAAATGTGCCATGTGCATACCACAAGTAACAGGAGCCAGCCTTCGGACATTCTTTAGATAAATATCAAAGTCCTTTATGGTCCGGGGAGTAATTCCATCAAGCATTATATCATATTTGACAAACTCAATGAAGTAATCACTCGCCCTTTGATATAAGGAGGCAGTGGTCCTTCTCCCCTCTTTAATCAAATTCTGCATATAGTCAGCCGAAGCGACACTATAAGAGATGGCTCCCTGCTTTACCGAGGACAAGTATTCGACAAGTTGGGTACAAGTATAGGATGATGTGTTTATCTTATCCAAGGCATCCTGATATGAATTAAGTATTCCACGTAATTTAGCATTGACATGTGCGGCATCAGGAACACCTACCACCTGCCCTCCTTTAAAATTAGCAGTATTATCTATTTCAAATCGGGTAACGATGTATCTTGTTTCCTGTTTATGACCAATTGCGATACGAATTCTGTGTTTGCCGTTTTTCAGCACCTTGGCCGGAACAACGGCGGCTTTAAGAGTTGTCATAATTGTTCTGGATTCGTTTTAGACAAGTTCTTTTTGCCAAAAGTGGCACAAACTGTCTTTTTTTTATCCAAAAACGAAAGCTGGAGAAGCTTAAGAAAACACAAACCCCTCTGAAACAGAGAGGTTTGTAATGTGGAGCATGCGAGACTCGAACTCGCCACCTTTAGACTGCCAGTCTAACGCTCTAGCCAGATGAGCTAATACCCCGCGAAATAATAACGATGCAAAGATACATAGAAAATCAATACTACAAAGCTTTTGAGAAAGTTTTTTTCATGTGAACAAAAAATTTTATTTATCACTTTTGCATCAAAGAGTTACTGTTGCGTAAAATTGTTAACCAATAGTTGACCAAGTTTAATAGCACATAATAAGCAAATAGCCCCGACTTATCACAAGTCAGGGCTACCTAAATTTATAAATTTAAAGTTTTTATGAAAAATCATTGTTGTATCAATGCCTGTACACCATCGGCACAACAATAATCACAATAGTTACATAAACACACGTTCTAACTTAATTGTTCAAACAACATAAATTCTTTTTCCTTTTATGTTTGCCATATTACACAAAGGACAAAGGGAAAAACATTCAATGGATCTGCTACTCAAGCACCGGAAACAGAGAAGAACCAAAGGAATCTAACAAGACTTCAATGGCAAATATATTATAGACAAAAAATCACTATAAATTTATGTAACTAACCTCTGTTTATACAGAAGACTTCATTGGTGAGTTTACGATGTATTCAGCTAATGAATAACAACTATATGTCAAAAATGTACAGAATGGAAAGAAAAATTATACTGAAGCATCTTATAAAAAAGAATCATCGCTCAATCGGATGAAACCTGACATTATCCATATCAGCCCGGCAAAAAGCATGAAGGGAGAAATATACCGGAAATTCCTAGAAGAGAAAGAAATATTTATGTCCGCCAATAACGAACTCACCATAAATATAATCAAGGGTTGTATTTGACAACTCTGTGATTGACTAGGCAAAAAGAGGTGTAAAAGTTGTCTTAAACCTCCTCTATCGGCTTGGACCAAACTTCCTCTTTCGTTTCTTTACACATTACGGAAATAGTTCCTCCAACAAAATCCTTCACATATCCTTTGCGTTCAGCCAACATATCTTCAGCCATTCTAATAGCCTTAGCCTTATCCTTCAATGAAAATCCTTTATTAGCAAAATCAGTACCTTCTTTAAAATATATATCATAAGTTTCCATGGTATCATCTTTTTTAAATTCGAGTGGCAAAGATAAAATCTACAATTATTATGTACAAGAGATTTCTTAATTATTTTTCGAATATCGTCAAGAAACAATTTAACTAAAAAAAATCCCGACTTATCACAAGCCGGGAATTCATGTAAAAGCACTATTATAAATATACTAACTATTTCAAAATTTTACCATCTTCACCTAAGAACAATGTCTGTTCATGAGCATCACTTGTTAAAACATTAATTTTATAAATACGGCTTCCATCAATGCCATAGGTCATAAAAGCCTGCTTTATCATAGCACCTTCCAGCGCAAGCCTGTCCATCACAGCTTCCGGCAAATCATTCATATAGATTTCTGAAAAAACCAATTTCTTAGATTGTTGAGGCTTTTCCACTACCGGAACCTCTACCGGAGCCGCTTGAGCAAAAGAAACAGACACGCCTAAAGTCATTACTAATACCAATGTTACTAATCTGTCTCTTATACACATCTCCGAGCCCA
>ENA-OYHA01000393-OYHA01000393.1-human-gut-metagenome-genome-assembly--contig:-NODE-393-length-13693-cov-4.485702_pt1 | contig 13693 bp, 10 predicted proteins | sample MGYA00243759_ERZ652991 | MGnify/ENA primary metagenome ERZ652991 (study PRJEB26926, sample SAMN06165321) | human gut metagenome | biome: ENVO:00009003; feature: ENVO:2100002; material: ENVO:00002003... | reverse complement strand
TTATCATATTATCAATACTTAAAGATTCGATACTGATAAGGGCACAGACTCAGTTCTGCTTCCAGCTTCTGTTCTGTTCCGCTATACATATCTTTACTTGGATGTCCGTTCCACTCTTGCGGAAGCGTCACATTTACTTCACGATTACGTACATTTACAGCAACCAACACACGGTCTTTACCATCCTGTTTTTCAAAGAGCAGCACATCGGGTTGCGGATATGTCTTCAATCCCCCTTTACGGATAGCCGGATACTCGTTGTAAAGAGCCATCAGACGACAGTATTCCTGATACAGTTCACTGTTCCCCGTCCAATCCACCGGAACATACGTAAAGAAGTTGATAGCTTCGGGATAACCCGCCTCTTGTGAACCATAAATCAACGCTCCTCCATGCAGATAAGTAGTCAGTACGAAAGCTGCCATAGAGCCGCGCACATCTCCGAATTCTTTAGTAGGCGACATCTTTGCCGACTCATCATGATTGGTGGTAAAACGCAGTTTCACTTTTCCTACAGGGATAGTGTCATACTCCGCTTTATCCGTAGCAAACAGTTCCTCTGCCGGAGCATCTTTTACGAATACATCGCGAAGTGACTCCAGAAAGTCCCAGGAATAATTCATATCGAAACCAGCATCAAAGTGGTCGCGTCTTTTCCCTTCAGCCAGCATCAGCAACGAACGCCCGGGGATGGCACGCAAAGAGTCGAGCGCCTGTTTCCAGAAGTCGAAGGGAACAAAGTCCGCCGCATCGCAACGGAAGCCATCGATGCCGATTTCTGTAACCCAAAACCTCATGGCTTCAATCATTGCCAGGCGCATCTCCTGATTATCAAAGTTTAAGTCGGCCACATCCTTCCAACCGGTTCCGGCAGGAAAGATTATGTTTCCGGCCTCATCCTGCGTATACCATTCTTTGTTGGCAATCCAGGCATTGTCCCAGGAAGTATGATTGGCTACCCAGTCGATAATCACATTTATCCCCTTCTGATGGCAAGTGGCAACCAAGGCCTTAAACTCATCCAGTGTACCGAACTCCGGATTCACTCCTTTATAGTCCTTCACACAATAGGGGGAATTCACAGATTTCTCCTGCCCCACTTCATTGATCGGCATAAACCACACCACGTTGATTCCCAATGCCTGAATGGAATCTAAGCGACGTTCCACCGCCTTGAATGACTTCTCAGGAGCAAACACACGCGGATTGACCTGATACATCACCACATCTTCCACAGCAGGCAATGCCGCAACTTTCGCCGCCGCTTCACCCTGCCGCTTACCTGTACAGGCAGCAAGCAGGCACAGCAGGCTTACAATAAATATATATTTCTTCATATTATCCTTCTATTTTCCAGATGTAATATTGATAGGGCTCCAACGTAATCGTCCTTGGCAATACGGTGCTTTCACCGGTCCAGAGATTCTTCGCACTATCCCCTACCCGTTCCATAGGCAGATTCAATCTTTCCTGATTGCCACTGGTATTTATCAGTACCAGTATCTTTTCCGTACTGGAAATACGATAAGAGCATATCGCTTTACTCGTCTGATAAAGTTTGATCTCTCCATTTTGTAAAGCAGGAGAATTGCGATACAATTGCATCAGTTTGGTATAATCCGCCTGATAATCGGCATTAGAGTTCCAGTCCATCGCCTGATAGCCAAAGAAAGAGAGGGCCTTGTCATAAGCCAGTTCCTGCGAACTATAAATCATTGGGCAGCCACCCATAGAAATAGAGGCCACAAAGGCTGAGAAAGCACCTTCCTTGGTTTGATAAGCCTGCACGGGCGATTTTTCGGAAGCCATATCATGGTTGGTGGAATAACGCATAAGTAACCGTTTATCTGTTACCGAAGCAAGCTCACTACGATGTGTATCATACAGATTAGCCACAGAAGCGCTTCCTGCATATACATCCTGTAGTTTATAAGCGAAGTTCCAGGCATACAGCATATCAAAGCCTGCATCGTAGAGTGCGGTTTGTGAACCTTCGGCCAGCATCAGCAAGGTACTTTTGGCGGCACGAAGCTTCGTGATAGTTTCCTTCCAAAAGTCATTGGGCACACCTTCGGCATGGTCGCAACGGAATCCGTCTACGTCCGCTTCGGTCAGCCAGTAAAGCATAGCCTCCTGCATGGCGGCACGCATGGCAGTGTTGTCATAATTCAAATCAGCCACATCGTCCCAACCCATTCCCGGGGGAGAAACAATATTGCCGTTGGCGTCCTGCGTATACCAGTCCTTATGTTCCGTAGTCCAGGCATGATCCCAGGCGGTATGGTTAGCTACCCAGTCCAGGATGACCAACATACCTTCGGCATGAGCCTTCGTGACTAATGCTTTCAGATCGGACAGGGTTCCGTAGGCAGGATTGATAGCCTGGTAGTCCTTCACACAATACGGAGAACCGACAGCATTCTTTTCACCTTGCTGGAAAATGGGCATGAGCCAAAGAACATTGGCTTCCAGCTTTTTGATACGCGGCAGTTGGGCAGTCAGTCCATTCAGCGCCTGCGTTTCACCGAAGAGTGCCGGATTGGCTTCATAAATCACCATTCCGTCTGTAGTAACGTCATCTGCGGGAGGCGGCATATCAGGATCATCATCCGAACTGCATCCGGTAAAGCTCAACAGCAAAAGGCTGGAGCACAAAATCTTAAGGATATCTTTTAGTCTCATATTTAATTAATTGAGATAGTATAAGTTATAATTTCAAATAATCTGTTTCAAGTAATGAAACTACTTGTTTCAAGGCATGAAACAAACGGTTTCCCGTCTTGAAACTCAAAGCATCTTAGGGCTTGGGCAGTTTTTCATAAGAAGTAGCTGTGATGGAGAAGTAAATATCTCCTATCAATGCTGTATACAGCCCGCCATCTTCTATTTGCTGTCCGCCTCCATTGTTATTGAAAATCAAATTCGAATACTTACCAACATGTTCCGATAAATCAAAGTATTTATAGATAACGCCATTGATTTCCCTCGTTCCGGTTACTTGTATGCCCGGCCAACTGTCACCAATTGCAGCGTCGCCCCAGCCATAGAGCGCCAAAGCATCCCAACCTGAGTTATCCTGTACATACACGGTACAATCTTTTATTTCACTACAACCCGCTTCCGAGATGCGGAGGTAGTAATCACGATCTATCGTCAGGTTATAGTCATTCAACTGGCTTCCACCATTGTTATTATTGAATATCAGGTTGATATTCTTATTTGTACAAGCCGGTGTCAGATGGAAACACTTATACGTCGTACCGTTGATTTCTTTCGTCTCCGACACTTGTATGCCGGGCCAGCCGCCACCAAGTTCCACATCTCCATAGCTGTAAAGTGCCAACGCACCCCAACCGGTATTATCTTCCACATAAAGAGAATAGCGCGTACCATGATTTGCGGGATCTATCTCCTCACACTTCTCAGGAGTAATGCTGAAATAGAAATCGCGGCTGAAAGTGATGTTCTTAACGAAAGACAGCACGAGTCCCGGATCGTCTTCCTTTTTGTTATTATTAAATGTCAGCTTCAGACTTTGATTCATCAGTTCCACATCGGTTTCAAAGTATTTATAAACCACTCCGTTGATTTCCTTTGTTCCGGCAGGTTCAAGTCCCGGCCAGTCTTCATTGTTATCACCAGCTCCGGAGATGTAAAGTGCCAGATCTTCCCAACCGGACTGATCGTCCACATAGATGCAATAGCTTGCTTCCGGATCTATCTCTTCAAAGCCTTTGTCGGTAATGCGAAAGTAGAAGTTTCTGTTGAGCGTCACTGCCGGACCGTTCACCTGCACATCTACATTATTGAATATCAGATTCAACCCTTCATAGCCATCCAGAGATTTCCCCATATCGAAGTACTTATAAGTGACCCCATTGATCACTTCCGTACCTTTCACCGAAAGTCCCGGCCAAGCAGGCGTCACATCACCATCACCGGCCCAACCGTACAGGTACAGATTATCCCAACCGGACTTATCAGCCACATAAACCACAAAGCCATCATGTCCTTCTTCTTCCGTATTAAAGTAAGCCTCCCAGCGGTCTACCCATACATTGGTACGGGTTCCCACCTTTACATCCAGCCGATGCACCACGGTCTCATTCTTCACCGAACGTTCTTCACCTTTCGAGGCCGATACGAAGTAGAAGCCATCCGCCAGTGTCTTTCCATCTTTAAAAGTAGAAGGTAACAGATAGATTCCCCACTTGGATTCGCTACCGGTAGCTTTCTCCAACTGCCATTCCAAATTACCAACAGCAGCTTCGGCTCCTCCGTTAAAGTCGCCTACAATGTAGTATTCGTCATCGGCAGCACTACCTTTCGGCATGATGACTTCCAGCAATATGGCGTTCGCCTTGATTTCGAACTGAGGCAGTTCGTCATCGAATATAATCGTATCTGTATCGTCGCACCCGTTGAGCAGAGCAAACAACGGCAACATAAACAGCCAATAAACTATCTTTTTCATGGATTTTCTGTTTTTGAGTTATTTATAATTCGGGTTCTGTATCAGTCCTTGATTGACAAGCAATGCAGAAGCAGGCAACGGATACCACTCATATTTACGATCACGCTTGGCGGGATAAAGTTGACCATTGTCCGTGGCACGTCCGAAGAACCACCACTGCCCTTGCGTGAATTTGTCGAAGCGACGCAGGTCTGTACGGCGGCGGCGACCTTCATTCAGGAACTCAACACCCCACTGGCTCAACATCCAGTCCATATCGAAGGCGGTGAAGCCACGCCCCGGTTTGTCTTTCACGTCTGCCCAGTCGCCGGCACTGAAATAACGTTTACGTACTTCGTTCACCAATTACTTGGCCTTGTCGGCTTGTCCGGCACGCATTTCACACTCTGCCAGCATATAATACACTTCGCTCAGGCGGAATTCCACCTCGTCGATGTTCTGGAAGTCGATGGCTGCGGAAGTAGGATATACCGGATACTTCACCAGACGAAGGCCGGAGTTCGTCTCTCCCCAACGCGGTGACATGACGGTTTCCAAATTGCGTCCCAGATTCATGAACGTACCTACCTGATCCACATACGCCAGGTCTTGTCCGTCACGGTCGGCATCGGCTTTCAAAGGCTCACCTTTACCATAGTTAGCTTTTATGGTACCTTTCAGGAAGATACCGCTGTAGCCGTTCTTTTTGTCATAACTATAATTCTTTTTACGGATGTCTCGGTCGTCGAAGCGTTCGTAGACTGCGCCCAGTTTGTCACCGTAAGCCGCATCGAGGAAGCAGGTAGCTCCCTGTGTACCTCCCAGTTCATTCACCGTTCCCGCATTGTCATACGAAGGAACCAGACAAGTACAGTTCCAACCGCTCTGGCTGTAAGTACCTCCGAAATAGTCCCAGATATTATAAGGGTAGAAAGTCATGCGCATCCATCCCATATTCAGTTTACCGTCTTCGCAGGCAAAAGCCATGATGACTTCGGGACACTCGGTATTATTGATAGAGTAAATATCACGGTAATCCTTTGCCAATTCATATTTTCCATATTTACCGCTGATTATTTCACGGCACAATTCGGCACATTCGGTATAATGGTTTTCTTTGATGAACACTTCGGCATTCAGCAACAGGCGGGCCTTGATCATACGGTTCACGGCCTTGTTCATGCGGTTCACCTGATTTTCGACCATTCCTTCGTAGCAATCATCCAGCTCGGTAGCAATGAAGTTATAAATCTTCTTGCAACTTGTATCGAAGTCCGGATCGGCAGTAGGTGGCAATTCACCGTCTACTGTGGCCGGTTCAATATTCAGCGGCAATGCACCACCCCAGATTTCGAAGATATTGTAATAAGCCCAGGCACGGAGTGTACGTACTTCGCCTTCATAAGCTTTCAGTTTCTCATCGGTCATCTTCAGGTCGGCAGAAGTTAGCTTCCCCATATCAGCCAATAAAGTGTTACACAGGCCGATAGTGGTCCATGCATTCTCCCAGGCACTGCGGATAATCTTGGCATCGGGAGTCCAGTTCTGGATGGAGAAGATGAACTTTTCACCTTCATCATATCCCCACTGACCGCCATTCCATACACGCCAGGTCACCTGATCGGCAGGAAATTCCTGCATGTACCAGAAGTATTCGGCATAACTGGTAGCCCCTGTGGAGTAAATGGTAGCTACCGCACTCTTCACACTATTCTCGTCCTGATAATAGACGCCGGAGTCTACACGGTCGAACACTTCTTCCGTAAGGTCGAAGCAACCGCTCAATGAACAACCCAGAATGATTGCCAACAGACATTTATATTTCAGATATTTCATAATTCTTTTCTGTATTAATGATTAAAACGATAGCCTTATTTGAAACGGATATTCAAGCCTACGCTCAACTGGGTAGCCGAAGGATAGGCGCTGTTTGTATCTACACCCGGAGTCAGTCCGTTGATGGCAACGGCTGAGGGATCGTTACCGGAATAACCGGTCAGCGTAAACAGATTCTTAGCTGTCAGATAAACTCTCATACCCTTGATGAACTTGTTTTCTTTCGGGGTGATGGTATATCCCAGAGTCAGGTTATCCAGTTTAAAGTAATCGCCCTTTTCGAGGAAAAAAGAAGAGATAACACCGCCACCGGTTGTAATATCCGCATCTTTTCCATAAGCATCGCGCAGCACATTGTCCGTACCGCAACCTTTCAGCCCCATTCCGTAACGACGCATATTGAAGATCTCAAAACCGAAAGCACCGTTGAACATCAGGCTCAGATCGAAATTCTTATAACGGATCGTGTTGCTCCAGGAGAGATAAGAGGTCGGTGTGCCATTGCCTATATAGCGTTTGTACTTCACATCCGCCTTGGACACGGGAACCTTTTCGCCTTCATCGGTATAAATCATCATATCACCATTCTCTACACCGGCATACTCGTAACCATAGAACTGACCGATCTTGCTACCCTCTTCCACACGGAAGAAGTATTCGCTGGTACCTACGCCCGGTTTCTGATACAGTTCCACATAAGAAGCTTTGTACAGGCTGTTGGAGAGTTTATCCAGTTTTGTAGTACCGTAAGAGTAGTTGATGCCGGATGTCCATTCTACGGGTGTTCCTTTGAAAACGTCGCCTTCCAGAGACACTTCGATACCACGGTTCACAGTGGTTCCTACGTTTACCAGAATTGTAGAGTAGATGTAGGGAGGCTGTGGAGCCGTATAGTTGTAAAGCAAGTCGCGTGACTGGCGGTCGAACCATTCGACAGAACCGCGCAACCTGTTCCACAAGGCAAAGTCAACACCAATGTTCATACTGACACTCTTCTCCCAGCCCAGTTTGGAGTTGGCATTCACCGAAGGAGCATAACCTGTTACCCAAGCACCATCCATCAGATAGGTATCCGTAACATTCAGCTGGGCATTTTTATGAGAGCCGTAAGTGGCCAATGACTGATAGCAATCGAAGTCCGAACGGCCTGTCACACCATAAGAGACACGGGGCTTCAAACTCTGGACGATGTTTTGATGGTCTTTCAGGAAACCCATATTCGCCATTTCCCAGGCAAGGGAAAGAGACGGGAAAGCGCCCCATTTATGATCTGCACCGAATTTGGTAGAGCCTTCGTAACGGATGGAAGCGGAAGCAATCAACAGATTCTTCCAGTTATAGTTAACACGTCCGAAGACACCGATCAGTTTGGCAAGAGATTTACCGGTACCCATGCTTGCTTTTCCTTTGGCAAGATAAGAACCGCTTCCAAGGTTATTCCAGAGAATATCATCGAAATTGAAGTCACTGTTTCCGGCTTGCAGGCGTTCCCAGGTGGTTTGCTCGTAGTTGTAGCCTACCATTGCCTTGAAGTTGTGGTCACCCAGATCCAGCGAGTAGTTACCCAACCACTCCAAGCGGGAAGTGTACCATTTCTGGTAAGTCACTTCTGCACGTCCGTTATAACCGTTCCAGTATGATTCACCGGCGGTGGAAGGGGTATAATAGTGCTGTTTCAGATCGTTGTAGTGCAAAGAGTAGCTCAATGAAGTATTCAGCATTTGCTTTTCCGAACGGATCAGGTTGACTTTTACCTCAGCAGTACCCAACAGGTAAACGCGCTGCCCGTTATTGTCGATCTCTTTCAGTTCCTGCACCGGATTGCGTGCTCCGGTAGGAGAAGTAGGCTGGAAGTAAGTTCCGTCCTCGTTATACAAAGGCATGGTAGGGTTCATGCTCAGGGCAGTATCGAACATACCGTCGTTGCCCCATACTTCATTCACGCGACGGGCGTTGAGTGAACCGTTCAGTTCTACGATTCCATCCATCATACGCTGGTTCAGGACAAAGCGTCCGCCAAATTCTTCGCGGCTGCTGTTCAGATCGAGACCGGTTGCTTTCTTATAATTGAAAGAAGCGCCATAATATCCGTTCTTGGTACTGCCGTCGATAGAAAGATATTGGTTGTTATCATACGAGAAGTCGCGCAGCAACAGGTCGTACCAATCAGTAGAATACCCATAGTCCGTTGCACGGCGGGAACGACGGAATTCGTCTGCGCTCAAGATATCCGGGCCACTCTTTGCCAGGTTCACACCGAACCAGCTGTCGTAAGTCACTTGGGCGCGTCCGGCTTCTCCGGCTCCCTTACGGGTAGTAATCAGGATTACACCATTGGCACCACGTGTTCCGTAGATAGCGGCGGAAGCGGCATCTTTCAGTACGGTCATCGACTCAATGTCCTGTGCTGCCAGGTTGCGGATATCGCCACCTGCCACACCATCAATTACCACTAACGGGTCATTGGATGCCGAAATAGAGGTTGCACCACGAATCTGAAGGGAGGAACTTGCATTCGGATTGGCTGCCGCCGTATTGTTTACGGTCAAACCGGCCACTTTACCGGTCAGCATCTCCATCGGATTGTTCATGGAACCTTGCAGGAACTTCGATCTGTCTACCTGCACAATGGAACTGGAAAGTTCTTTCTTGCTCAATGAACCGTAGCCCACTACCACAACTTCATCCAGTGCCTGGGCATCTTCCGACAGCACTACATTGATTTCTTTGCGTCCGCTACAGGGGATTTCTTGTGTTTTGTAGCCAATAAAGGAGAAAACAAGGACGGAAGAAGGTTTCACTCCCGACAAAGTATAGTTACCGTCAATATCGGTAATGATACCATTAGTCGTACCTTTCACGGTTACGTTGGCACCGATTACAGTTTCGCCCGTGGTATCCGTTACTTTTCCTTTCACGGTTAAATCCTGGGCAAAGGATGCCACTGCAAAAAGTAATCCGGCCATAAGAAGAAGAGACCGGCACAAACATAACTTTGTTCTTTTTACATTCATACTATTAGTTTTTAGATTAGCAATCATTCTGTTCACCTCCACAGGTTGAGGCGACAATGCAAATGTCTGTAAAAAGAAGGGGGAAGAAAAAGAAGACTAAAGAAAATCTAGATTAACAAAATGGACAACGTATTATATATCAGCAAGATAATACAAATAAAGGGCGTTAAAAAACTAAATAAGAACAAAGAAAGCAGAATAGAAAAAAACGGGATTTTGGGTTCATTTCTGCACGGATATGAACTAAATGTGATAAGGTGGTAGAGTGATAAAGTGATAACGGGATAACGCTCTGTGATATATAGCGCAGCTACTTTATCACCCTATCACCTTACCACCTTATCACTCTTTTCCTTCTTTTCTTTCCCATATAGCTCACTAACCAGCAAAAGACCCAATCTTCATCACCTCTTCTTCAAAATTATCACGGCAAAGAGAGCGATTCTTCAATTTGGAGCGGTAGGTATAAATAGTAGTAATGGAATAACGCAGGAAACCTGCAATCTTGGCACTGTCCGTAATTCCCAAACGAATTAAGGCGAATATACGAAGCTCTGTTGTCAGCCGTTCATCCTGTTTAGGAATAATTCTTTCTTCTTCCGGCAACAACTCATTAAAGCGTTTCACGAAATCAGGGAAGATACTAAGGAATGAATTATCGAAGTTCTGATAGAATTCTTTCAGCTCCTCATCGATGAAACGGGACGATTTCAACGTTTTGTAGAGTTCCTCCACCTTTCCCGAAGCAGCCTGTTTGTTAAGCATCCGGCGGTATCCCTCCAACTTATCAATGTATGTGGAGCACAACCCCATAAACCGGCCGACATACTCCTCCTTAATATGATTAGCCTCCGTCAGCGAATTATTCGTTTCGTGCTGTCTCTGATTTACTTCGATCAATCTTTCATTCAGAAGTTTCAGCTCTTCATTCATAGCCAGCAAATCCTGTCGCGCACGGGCCAGCTTCTTCACCTGACGAATTACATACCACACCGCACATGCCAGAAACAGCGTCAGTAAACTGGTAACAACCAGGAAGACCTGTAACACCTGCTGATGCTTCTGTTTCTCCACCTGATAGGCATGGTCTATGACCGGGAGCATCCTTGAAGCCTGCACATTCCGGAGACGGGCATTGTAGAAATTGGCATCTTCCATACTGCGCTTCATATAAACATCCGCCCGTTGCAATTGTCCCTCTTCATATAGCAGTTCCGCCAATGCACGCAAGGAATTATTCTCTTTCACCACACCACGAATATCAGCAATCGCGCTCTTTATCAAGTACTCTTTTTGCTTTTCCCGCTGTCCCGTACTCTGATAGATAAAAGCTAGAATAGAAGTCACCACTGCATAATCCCGTGTATCCGGTGAAAGCTTTTGCTGATAGGCTTCCAACATTTCAATGGCTTCCTCTCCTCTTCCTTGTTGCAGAAGTTCGGGAGTATAAGCTATGACATACTGATAAGACCCCTCTTCTACCATCTGCAATACAGAGTCGCGGTAGGTATACAGGTTATTCAGATATTCGATCTGATATTCGTCGTCCATCGCATACTCTGCATGATAGAGATAAATATCCTCAAAAGTGATGTAATATTCAATGAGTTGTTCTCTGGAAAGTTGCTTGCTATCTATAGACTTCAACAAGGCCACGCCTTCTGCATACAGACCTGTCTTTCCCAAGATGCTTGCTTTCTTCAGTTTGGCTTCATCCAGCCAATCTTGATTATTGTGCTGAAGGGCAATCTCGATATTGCGATTGATATAATGTCTTGCTGAATCGCAAATATACGCTTCATATTCATCAAAAAGTTGTTGATTGATTTGGTATTCCTCGGAAGGAGAAGTACTCTTACGAGTCCGGAAATATTCTTTGATCTGATCAATGCGTTTCAGTCTGGCCTGCTCGTATTGAACGGTGTTTTCAATTGTCCTGTCCAGAACCACCAGTAAAGAATCTATTTTCTCCTGCGCTTGCAGAAGGCAACAGAACAGCAAAGAGATTACAAAAAGCAGGTACCGGTTTTTCATGCTTACAAACGTTTACGAACAGGACAAAGATATAAAATCCTACTATAATAACCATCTTACCGGTTCGTTTTTAATAAATCGCCTCAGCTTTGAAGAGTATATATACATAAAAGGGACGCTGCATCTCGCGGCGTCCCATCTATCTTAGTTAGTTTTTATAAGAATTTGAGAGAATTGAAACTTCACAGCCTCAATTTGTTGTTTTAATAAAGCACACTAACTATATTTATGTTTAAAGCAAATGAAAATGTTATTCTTAAAAGCAAATGAAAACGTTACTTCTTCAGTTCCACCTTCTTGTCTACCCGTTGCAGACTATCCAGAATCTGTTGTTCGTGGGTAATCGTCACGTCTCCCGAAAGAGCTACCGAAGGTGTGGTAATTTGTTTGCCTATCGTATCGGCTGCGGCCACTTCTTTTACATCACTATAGAATGAATGCTGCATCACATTCCCTAATGAAAGTACCACTGCCACTACTGCGGCGGCCTTGAACAGCGGAACGAAACGTGCGGTAAGCGTCAAGCGTTTTGCCTTTACCACCGGAGTCTCCACTTCTGCAAGCACGCGGGCATCGAAATCTGCTCCCAACCCCACTTCTTGTTGCAGTTGCTGATATACGAACAAGTCTTTGTAGCGAAGCAAATGCTCCGGAACGTCGCTTCCGTTAAAGAAAGCACGCAATTGCGCTTCTTCCTCAAGGGAAGTCTCACACTGCCAGTAGCGTTCTAAAAGTTGTTCTATATATTTACAGTCCATAACCATCTATATCTAAATACCGTTGTTTTACTTTTTGCCTCGCCCTGAAGAGGTTCACTTTTACCTGTTCCTCCGTCAAATGCAGGACGACCGCGATTTCTTTATAACTCTTACCCTCTATATCCCGAAGCTGCATGATCAGCCTTTGTTTATCGGGGAGTTCATTGACCAGACGATGGATGAGTGTCATTTGCTCTTTATCCACCAAGTGATCGTAAGGGTTGGATGCTCCGGAAGTCTGTTCCATTTCAGGTGTCAGTTCCACGGTCTGAGCGTCTTTTCTTTCGCTACGGTCTATTGCCAGATTCTTTGCCACTGTCAGGCAATAAGCCTCGATAGAACCGAATTTCGTCCACTCATCACGTTTGTTCCAGACTCTTATCAGCGTTTCCTGCACAACGTCTTCTGCCTCTGCTCTGTCGAAAGTAATCCGGAGAGCCAACCGAAAGAGTTTGTCTTTCAGAGGGAGAATGTCATTCCGAAAACTGATTTCTTGCATCTCTATTAATAATGACGGTTAAGTATATGGAAAGTTACAGTTGATCACTACTTTTTTTGAATTATTTTTTGATGCGGGTTCCGCTATTCTCGTTAATTGCTGACGCTAAGGTAATTACCACTTCAGTTACTCCCGCATTCAAAGCTTCAAAAGAATTCTCCAGCTTGGGTATCATACCTCCTTGAATAACACCGTCCGCTACGTATTGTTTGAATTCGGCAGGAGTGATCTGAGGTATCACGCTATCGTCATCGTTCTCGTCACGAAGCACACCCTTCTTCTCAAAACAGAATACCAATGTCACATCGAACAAAGCAGCAAGGGCTTTTGCAGTCTCTCCTGCAATAGTATCGGCATTTGTATTCAGCAGATTGCCTGCACCGTCGTGCGTCAGCGGAGCCATTACGGGCACTACTCCTTTATGGATCAAATCACCCAGAAACCCTGCATTCACTTGCTTTACATCACCCACAAAGCCATAGTCAACGTCTTTCACCGGGCGCTTTACGGAACGGATTACATCCATATCCGCGCCTGTCAATCCCAGTGCATTGACACCACGCGCCTGAAGTCCGGCTACAATATTCTTGTTCACCAGCCCGCCGTAAACCATCGTCACTACTTTCAGCATTTCGGCATCCGTGATACGACGCCCGTTTACCATCTGGCTTTCAATGCCCAGTCGGGCAGCCAATTTTGTGGCCGAACGGCCACCTCCGTGTACCAAGACTTTGTAGCCCTCGATAGCTGCAAAGTCATCCAACAACTTATGGAGGGTAGCTTCTTCCTCCACGATTTTGCCACCCACCTTTATTACTGTCAGTTTTTCTCTCATAGTTATAAGTTTTTAGCTACGAGCTACAAGCTACGAGTGGCTGCGCAAACATGCTGCATAGTACTCGTAGCTTGTAGCTCGTAGCTCGTAACTAATTCACTCCAAATAAGTATATCCGTACAGACCGGAACGATAATTGGAAAGGAATTCTTTACCCTCCTCCAACGAAATACGTCCCTCTTTTACTGATTGAGTCACCCAAGTCTCCAGTGTCTGTCTCTTATACACATCTCCGAGCCCACGAGACGGACTCCTATCTCGTAT
>ENA-OYHA01000378-OYHA01000378.1-human-gut-metagenome-genome-assembly--contig:-NODE-378-length-13968-cov-6.636239_pt1 | contig 13968 bp, 11 predicted proteins | sample MGYA00243759_ERZ652991 | MGnify/ENA primary metagenome ERZ652991 (study PRJEB26926, sample SAMN06165321) | human gut metagenome | biome: ENVO:00009003; feature: ENVO:2100002; material: ENVO:00002003... | reverse complement strand
ACACACACACACACACACACACACACACACACACACACACACACACAAGGGCATCGCCTAATTCCCGCGCGTAATATACTTATTTATAAGCGTTTCACAAAACAGATTTCATTCTTTTTTGTGCGATTTATCATGCACATACCTCTCGTATTCAAAAGTAATCGAGGGGCTTTCTGCAACCTTTCAGAGTTACTTTTATCTCCTGATTATTTTCAAAACATAAAACTATCAAATATGAATAGAACAACTGAAACAGGACAGTATAGGAATGGCCGTATGTTCGCCCTTTTGCTGTTCGTTTGCTCGTTTTTGCCCAATGTACAGGCGCAAAACGGCATGGAGGGCAAACCGATGCAAGTCGCTGACAGCGTTCGGACGGTTTACTCCGATGTCATCTATTTCTCACTGAACAACGGTGATTGGATTGAACCGTCGGAATATAAAAAGGCCGGACGTATGTTGCGCCGGGCATTGTCCGACACCATCACCCCGATTGTCATCACCGGCTGGGCGGACGAAAGCGGCACGGCGGCGTTCAATGAGGAGCTGTCGCTACGCCGCGCCCGCACCGTGCGCAATTACCTCGTGAAGAAAGGCGTTGCGCCGGAACGGATTACGTTCGAGGGTTGCGGCATAGACACCGAAGCGGAAAGCCCGGAGAAAGCACGCCGTGCCGATGTGCGGAGCGTTGTCAGGCTTACCCTTGCGGATGCACCGGAAGTACGGGCGGAAACCGAACCCGTTGACGTGAAGCAAGAAGCTGAACCCGTACCCGTGAAGCAAGAAACGGAAGCCGAAAAGGTTGCGCCGCCTGTGCCGGAGAAAGAAACAGTGCTGGTGGCAGAACAGCAACAAACTGAAACCCCGCTTAAAAATGAAGAGATACAACAAGCGGAACAGCAAATCGTTGCAGCATCCCCTCGTTCCCTAAACATTCGTACCGCCTACCGTTGGTACGCCGGTATCGAGTTGGGAATGCCGTTGGGCGTAAGCACGTTTACTTCTTTCGCTTCCGCTGGCAAGGTAGGTTTCGAGGGCGGTGTGCTGGGCGGCTACCGCATTTCACCGTTGTTCTCGGTCGAAGCAGGTATCTCGTTGGGTTCCATGTGGCTGGGTGCGAGCAAGTGTTGTTCGGACTATTGGCTGGGAGCTGATGGCGTGCGCTATCTCTCACCCGTTGCAGGAATGGATAGCTACTCTTACCGGGACATCCATAGCTCGGTGTCTGTACAGCAATACGCTTTGCGCCTGAATGTGGAACTGCTGCAAATCGTCCGTCCCGACTGGGACAAACGCTGGAGCCTGACCGTCTCTCCGGCTATTTACGGCATAGGTACACAAGCCACGCTGAAAGAGAACGGCACAAAGACAACCATCGTCAAACGTGACGGACGCTTCCAGTTCGGAGCGGGTGCAGCCATCGGCGGCAGTTACCAGGTGACCGGAAATCTGGGCATCGGGCTTCGCAGCGGAGTGGTATGGGTATTCGGCGAGCGTTTCGACGGCATCACGCCCACCGACCACAAGGAGAATATGATATGGAACAACACGGTGACGCTCATCTGGCGTTTCGGTAGCAACAAATAAAACAGAAAGTTATGAAGAAGATATTTTTAGTGATTACTGCGCTGGCCCTGTTGCTTACCTCCTGCGACAGGGAAGATTCGCACATCGTTGTGCCCGCAACTCCCGGACAAACACAGGGAGGAGCCGTGGTGGGTTTCAATACCGACGGGGTGACGAACCCGAAGTTCGGCGACACGCACCTCTACGGTTTCGATGCAGCTCAGAAGATGATCCTGCATAAATACTACCCGACACAAAAGGAACTGTCCGCCGATATGTTCACCCTCGACGCCGGGGCATACACTTTTGTGGCGGTGCTCAACGTGGGGCGGGCGTTCAATCCCGTCACCCGTGCCGATGCGCCGCTCAGTGACATCACCCTGAGCCAGCTACTGAACTATGTGAAGCAGTCGGAAAGCGAATACCCCGATATGCTGACGGGGATGATTGCCCGCACCATCACCGAAAACGAGGTGGTGCGCATTGAAATACCGCTGGCGGATAAATCGGGCGGCATCACGGCAACACTTGTGACGCTGAACGTCACGCTGCCCGACGCCTCCTTCAGCGCTTACCAGCAGAACCGTGTCCGCGCGACGCTGCCCTATAACCTGCGCGGCGTGGCGGAGTTCCGCCGGAAAGGGGAAACGGAGCCCGTCAGCCGGATAGCCGCCGTGCTCACCCCGACGACCGCCGCAGGGAACTACACCCTGACCGCCGACCTGCCGCAGGACGAATACGACGTGACGCTATGGGTGGACTACACTGCAGGAGGCTCTGCCGCCGACCTGTGGTACACTACCGAAAGCCTGCAAGCGGTGACGATTATCGCCCCCGACCAGACCTACACCGCCGGAAGCGACACCCGTGAAGTGTTCTACGGCACGGCCACCGTGACAGCAGCCGGAACAGACGCAAGTGTGACGGTCGCCACCGAACGCCCGCAGGCAAAATACACCCTCATAACCGACGACGTGGAACGCTACCGTCAGCTCATGGCGGCCAATCCCGAAAAATACGTGCCGCTGGACGAACTGAGCACACAAATCATCTACGAGGGCTACCTGCCCGACGGCTTCAACGCCGTGACGGGTAAGCCCAACCATTCGGCAGAAGGCTACCGCTGCACTCCGGTGGCCTTGCCCGCCGTGGGCGAAGCGGATACCGAAGTGGGGATCGGCAGCGACTACGTGTTTGTAAACGGCAGCGAGTCGGCGGTTACCGTAACGGTGCTGGTTACGGACAAGACGGGGCGTACCGTAAGCCGCGTGCCGGGTGTCGAAGTGGCATATAAGCGTAACATGCTCACCACCGTGCGGGGCGACTTCCTGACGGCAGGCGTGGTTACTCCCGGCATCAACATCGATACCGACTGGGAAGGTGTTCACAATGTGGAATTTTAATACGGAACGGATATGAAAAAGATACTATATATAATAGGAGTATTGCTGGCACTCGCATCGTGTACGGAAGAAGATGCGGCAGTGCAGCCGCAGGAGGTGACCACGCAGACATTCAGCGTCGCCATCAGCGAACCGGACTATGCCCCGCAGACAAGGGCGACGGTGACAATGAGCCGCTATCTGCTCGAAATATACGAAGGCAGTCTTTCGGCAACGCCCGTGAGGCAAGAAAATAGCAGTGGCACGTTCAGCGTCGTGATGAAAAAAGGCGTGGACTACATTTGCCTCTTCTGGGCGGACGAGGGGGCGGACGCCTACGATGCCTCCAACCTGCAAGCCGTAGAGCAGGCCACCGCAACCCATCCCGGCACGACGGCCTACTGTGCCCGCGTGACGGTGAACAGCAACAACTTCGATGGGAATATCACCCTTCGGCGTGCCGTCGCCGAACTGTCGTTTATCGACAAAAACGGATTGACGGGTGCGGACAATACCCTGACGGTTACATATCCCTACGCCTCCGCCGTGATGAACCTCGGCACAGGCAAGGTAACCTATAACACAGGAAGTTCGGTGGTGCATACCCTCACGGGAATCACGTCGCCGACGTCGTCTGCCGAAGCCTTTGCCTCCGACTTTATCCTTGCCCCGGCTGAGGAGCGCAGCCTCAGAGAGCTGAAACTCCAGCTCAACAATGAAGAAGAAAAGACCATCCCCGAAGTGGTTGTTCAGGCGAACTATAAAACCAAAATCACGGGCGAATATAAATAAGAGAATGAACCAAAAATAAGTAATAACCCATTAATTCAAAAGATGATGAAAAAGAGTATTTTATCGTTGATCGCCGGGGCGGTAGTCGCTTTGGCATCGTGCAGCCAGTCGGACGAAATGCCGGGGCAGCCACAAGAAGGCGTACAAACCGCCACGTTTACCATCCGGACACCTGCTGCGACACGCGGTGCGGTCACAGGTTTGAGCCGCTACATCGTAGAGGCGTATGAGGGAAGCACTGCCACGGGCACACCTGCGGCACGGGTAGAAGCTGCCACGGGCACATTGACACTCGGGCTCAAAAAGAACACGGAATACACCTTCCTCTTTTGGGCGGACAAGGGTACGGCAAAGACCGAAAGCGCAGCAAGCAGCGGCTACTGGAACACCAACGACCTGAAAGCCGTCACAATAACATCGGGAAATGAAAGCATCGGAGGCCAAACAGCCTATTGCCTTGCCCAGACTTTCAACTCCGCAGACTTTGAGGCGAACAAGGCGGTCACCCTGAAAAACGCCACCGCCCAAGTGTGCTTCATCGAAACGAAAGGGCTGAGTGCTGCGAAAAACGAACTGCAAGTGACCTATTCCGCAGGCGGAACGCTCAACGTAGGCACAGGCAGTGTGACGGATATGGTGGGAGCAATCACCCATACCTTTACAATCACCGGGCAGGTTTCCGCCAACGCAACCTTCGCCATAGACTACATCCTGGCTCCGAAGGGCGAAGACAGGGTGCTCAACCTGATGACCATACAGCTCAACACAGAAGATCCGAAGCCCATTACCAACGTACCCTTCCGGCAATGTTTCTCCACCCACATCAAGGGTGAATATTCATCACTCGGCCGGTTTACTTTCACCGTTACGGCTGACGATGGCTGGGAAGGGACGAAAGATTGGAAGGAAACAGCTAAAGTGGGCGATTACTACTACAAGGACGGCACATGGAGTACGGAAAATAAAGCAACAGTCGGCAACCCCATTATCGGCGTGATTTTTAAAGTAAACGACGACGGTACTACTGGCAAGGTGGTCTCGCCCACGGAGGGAACCAACCTTAATTGGGGGCCAATAAATGTGGAAACCCAAGCAACATCATCGACAAGCGGCAAAGAAAATACAGACAAGGTATTTGCGTTTATAGCTAACCAATCATATAACCTTAGTGATTATCCTATTTTTAACGCCTGCCAGGAGCTGCGGACAAGCACCGGAAATAACGGATGGTGTGTTCCGGTTATGGAGGAATACGCAGCCCTTTTTAAGACAGTAAGCACCATTAACGGCAAAATCACGGCAATATCAGGAACTGAAGTGATTGCACCAACCGGAGAATCGGATGGCTACTGGACAAGCAAAGAGATAGAGAAGCTAGCAGCATATTTAATGAACTCTGGTAGTGGTTCCAATGGTATAAATAAAGCGAACGGCAGAAGAGTCCGTTTTATACTCGACTTTTAAGAGTGGCGGTGGTGGCTAATATGCCCGCCGATGCGTCACCGCATAGTGCATACGGAAAAAGAACAGTACAGCGGAGTATGATTGGCGAGGTGTAAATTCAATTCAAACAGCTATTCGGACAGCCATGCGTTAATGTCCGGGTGCCAGATAAGGCACTTCCCCGCCTCGCAGCGGGGAATAGCGCAACAGTGAGAGATTCAACAAATTTATTAATCACAACAGCAAGACAAAAAGATACGCCATGACTGAGAATGAAACAATACCGGGAGCATTCAAAGCCCTCAGAACAGGCTACGGCATCGTGGGATTCGATTATGCCTGTATCCCTGCGACTTCTGTTCCTGAATTTTCTTTGAAAGGCGACAAACCTTTCACAATCTTCACTACGGTTTGTTTCAAAAATACACAGAACGGATCGATCCTCGAACAGAAAGATATGTTTCAGATGGGCATCATGGATGGGGAACTCTACGTGGCGGCAGTAGATTGGTGTGCCATTAAGTTCTCGGAATATAAGGTTGCTGAGTTTGTCACCGACCATTGGTATTCCATCGCCATAGTCTATGACGGCAAAATCTTGTCCGCATGGCTGGAAGGGGAAAAGAAAGATTCTTTCAAATGCAAAGCACCCTACAAAGGAAAGGCGGAAAAGGAACTATGTATCGGGAAGCAACTGGATGCGTATTTTAAGAACTTCCTCATTTTCGACCGGGCATTGTCTGGTAATGAAATCAGCAGCCTGACTTCCGGTGAAGAAACATGGCAACAAGAAAGCATCGACATTGCCCAAACAGATATATAAACAATTATATTCATCCACTTATCGTCAAAATATAAAACTTATTAACCCCGTTCATGTACCCCTACATGTACAGATTCGGGTTTCTACCAAATAACAACGCCTGATTTACAATGCGTTATCAAAAGAGAGGTTGTATCATAACTTGATACACCCTCTCTTATCTAATCATTATTATATCAGAATTTACTTTTCAAGAAATGATTTCTTCATTCTTGCAATGTCAGTCAGATAATCCTGCAAATCCTGTTCATGTTCTTCCTCTTCGGCAAGAATATGTTTGGCGATGTCACAAGTCGTGAAATCTTTCCCGTTGGTAAAATCTGCAATTTCCTGATAACGAAGGATTGCGCAGCGTTCGGAAGCTACATTATCTTTCAGCAAACTGACAGAGTCGAACCCCTGCGGAGCATCATATTTGCATCTTGCCAACTCGAACCATTGTTTCGGGTCAAGCACCGGAACTCCTTCCAACTCGATGATACGGTCAGCGAGCAGTTGCGCATGTCTGCGCTCTTCTTCGGCATGTTCCTCAAATTCACCCTGTACATCGGCACGCATGGCGCCTTCCACTACTAATGCACCTACCCAATATTGATAGTATGCCAACCATTCTTCAGCTAATGCTGCGTTCAACTGTGCGATTAAACTTTCTACATCTAGTTTCCCTTGTAGAATTTTTACACTTTCTCTAGCCATAATTTTTATGTTTAGGTTAATATGTTTAAGCTGTCTATGTAACAGGCAGGGGAGATTTTTGTTTATGGCTCATTGAGAATTTAACAGAAAGATAGCTTCTTATATAATGGGTACCTTTTTATTTCGATCGGCAGGATTTTTAGCGTTTCTGTCTTTCTACCAGCCAACGGCTCAAATTTCTGCTTTCTGCGCTAAACTCTACACCGATTTTTACCACTTCTCTTTGGTCTGCCTGATAGGGAATCAAATATCCTTTATCATCAATCTGCTTGAGAGCTTCCTCGGCAGTCCCTTTCAGTTTAAACTCAAATACATAAATATATTTAGGTGTCTTTACTACGGCATCCGCTCGACCACGGGCGCTACGTACCTCTGCTTCGGTGAACTGTCCCATCAATTTGAAAACCAGATAGAAAATAACCTGATAGTGCCGTTCGGTACGCTCGTTCAGTTCATACGGAATGTCTGCAAAGAAGGCTTCGAGACGAGTGAGGAAAGATTCATAATCACCACTCCGGAGTTCCTGTACAAATTTTCCGATATAAAACCCTTGGTCGTTATTCTTCATTGGAGTATAGAACGGCACAAGGAAATTGATAAAACCATAACGGACTTCATCATTAGGAAAAGCGAGTAGATAATTTTGAAATTCTTTATCGTAATCCTTTATCGTCAGATATCCGCTTTGATAAATCAATGGGATAGGATTGTGGGCATCCATTCGATATTCGGCAAACGAAGATGCCGGAGCCTCTATTCCGTCCAGCAAGGTGCGGAGGTCGTATTCGCTTTTCTGTAGAAGCTCAACCAAAAAAGTAGGCGTACCGGTCTGAAACCAGTAGTTGCTTATCTCCAGTTTACTAAAAGCATTCAATACACTGAACGGATTGAATACTCCTTCTCCGTTCGGGTGAAAATGATAGCCGTCGTAATTGCGCTCCATAGCAGCCACTACTTCTTCCGGGCTTTGCTGGTTCCTCTGACCGAATGCTGCTATTTCGGGCTCAAAAGTAGTAGTCAGTTCCTTGCGGGTAATGCCGCAAAGAGTTGCGTATGAGTAGTCAAGGCTAATGTCATTCAATTGGTTCAAATCACTGAACACGCTGACTTGCGAGAATTTGGTAACTCCGGTCAGAAGAACGAAATGAAGGTATGGGTCAGCACTTTTCAGTACTCCGTAGAAAGCTTTGAGTGTCTGGCGATAGTCGTCAAGTAGCTTGGGTTGGCTGATAGCTTGCAAGAGTGGCTTGTCATATTCATCTATCAATACCGCTACCTGGCTGCCTGTTTGCTCGTATGCCCGGCGGATAATTCCTTCAAAACGTCTGGAAAGCGTGTTTTCATCCATTCCTTTTCCGTATTGGATTTCCCATTGGGTAAGATGGCTGCTTAATATCTCTTTCAACTTTTCCGGCTTGTCATACTTTTCGGCATTCAAGTCAAGATGGAGTACCGGATATTCGTTCCATTCCGTTTCCAATTTTTCAATGGCAAGACCTTCAAACAATTCTTTCTTTCCTTGGAAGTAAGCTTTGAAGGTAGACAATAACAAACTTTTGCCGAATCGGCGCGGTCTGCTCAAGAAATAAGGCTTTCCTAAATTAGCCATCCGCCATACCAGTGCGGTCTTATCTACATAAAGATAATTTTTCCTTCTGATGTCTTCAAAGGTTTGTATTCCAATAGGAAGTTTACGCATTAAATCGTCCATATCCGGTTATTTTTATAATTGACACATCAAAGATAACGATTATTTTTAGAACTTTGTTTTTACCTACACATAAGTTTGTAAAGTGCTGTTTTATCTGCCACCTGCAACGAAATTGAGTTATCTTATTGAGAATAACCGTATTACAGCGTTGCAGATACCTGTTGCAGATACGTTGCAGATGTAGTATCTGCAACGCATCTGTTGGTCTTATAAAACTCGTACAACATGGTAGACAGTACCTCTGTGTACACGTTTCGACGGGATTTCATGTTTACGCAGGACTCGCCCGAACACACTTACCCGCTTGTTTGATAACGGTATGGCACTGTTTTTCTTTATATCTTCCAAAATCTCCGCCGGTGAGAGCCATTCACCGTCTTCTTTCTCTTTGGCCGGACGGAAATAACGGTAAAACAACTGTTCTTCGAGTGAAACTTGCTCAAATTCACGGTTGCTTTTGGTCATAATCTGTTCTTCGGACTGGTCGAACCAGTAACGTTCGCCATGATCGAGCTCATACATGGCCTGCGCGTAAAGCTGTTCATAATCTATCGCCTTGTTTGTATCTATCGTTCCGGTTACTTCGATACAGATAAAGCGGCGGCTGCCCGTAGGGTCGGTCAGCAAATCCTTTTGGTTGCTCGTCGCGATGAATGAAGCATAACGGCGCATTTCAAGCACGGCGTTTCCATAAGGTTTGCGCATATTTACAATCGGTTTTTGCAGGATATGTTTCAGGTATCCTTGTTGGGTGGCGCTGATCTGGTCGAACTCGTCAATGTTGATGAGCGCAAAACGATTGAGATACAATTCGGCATCCGTCTTTCGTGAGAAATCGATGCTGTCCGTATAGTATGCACGCATGGCGGGCGGGATGAGGCTGCGGCAGAATGTCGATTTACGGCAACCTTGCGGGCCTACCAGCAGGGGCGAAACATTATTCGCATATTTCTTATCTGTCCCACGCCAGTGCATGACCATGTTGAGAAACCAGCGGTGAAACAAGTCCACCCAATGCTTGTTTTCGCAGGGAACGGTTTGCGCCAGTCCGCGGATACGGTCTTTGCCGTCCCAGACGGGGAGATGGTAGAGGAAATCTTCCAACGGATTGAATACGGGGATGCGGTTGGAGTAGATATACCGGCTTATGTCCCTGTCCCATAGCGGAATACCTTCGGCTTGCGCATCTAGTGCGATACTGTTCAGCACCCGTTTGTTGATAGGATTGAAGTAAAAATGGAATGAGTTCCGTTCGCGGTATTCCACTTCTCCCACTTGGGTGCTGTAACGGAATTCGTAGCGCCTGTTCATAAACTCCTCTGTCTGGAGTGACAGGTACTGTTCTTTCCCTAAGCTGCTCTTCTTTCCGAACCCTTTTTGTTCTTCATATACATTCTTGACCAGCTGGCGGATGAGCACCTCTTGACGGCGCAGGTAATAGTGGAAAATAGTACGTTTCACCGTTTCCTCTTCGGGAATGCCCGAATGGAAGCAGTTGACAGCCAGTTGTGTCACCATAGCCTGAAAGTCTTCCCCTCTTTCGGGGGCACCTTCATCTTCCGCTTCGTAGATTTCTTCATGGGTCTTTCTCAAAGCCGCTTCGAAAAGCATGAATACAGCGCGCTCCGTGTCATATCCCGGCACGGCCCGTGTCAACGGTGACTTTTCCGAGCGTACTGCTTCCCGATAAGTCAGTTCTTCGGGCATCCCTGACGGTTGCGACAGATAAAACGGAACGGAATCCGGTCTGTACATAAGTTCCGGGTCGTATGACAGTCGTGAATACTGTTCCAGACTAGGCTCTTTGGGTAAAATGCTGAACGGGATTTGCGGCTGATAGCATTTCACGGCCAAACGATAGGCATGCGCGTGAAATATCTCCGCTTCTTCTCTTTTCTGTGGAAGCGAATTGTCTGGGCGGGTAAATTTCGCCCATATTTTTACTGTCCGTCCGCTCGAACCGGTAAAAACACAGTGAGTCTGCGGCTGTTCCCATGCCAATTGTTTTACCAATGTAATCTCCGGGCCGCCTGACAACGGCCCGACGGTCAGTTCAACTATTCCGTTATAACTTTTCATTTGTTTTCCACCTTCGGTCCTGCGGAATTCCGCAGCCGGAAGAATCTTCGGCAGTTTGTCTGCTTCGTAGCAGCGTGAGTCGGGCAGGGAATATCGCAACACTTCTCTGAAGGCGGACACAGGCCGTGTTTTTGTTTCTGTCCGTGTTTTTCCTATCCACGTTTCCATATCCATTGTAGTCAGCGCAGTAGTTTTGTCCTTGTCTCTTAATTGAGTGATTTTCATCTTTTGTTTTGTTAATAATATTCTGCTAAGTTAGTCATATTTGCCCGCTCTTGCAAATAAACATGGATATTTTATCTGTTTATCCTTTTTATCCGTACATTTGTAGAATTTAATAACAATAAAACCGATAAACAGCAATGAAAGAACCATTCGATTATTCCATCGTTCCTTATACTTTCGGCTTGTGTGCAGCCGAAGAATGTCCGCGTGCCACGACTTGTCTGCGGCATATCGCCTTAGAGTATGCTCCGGCGGAGCGGGTTTTCCTGTCAATAATGAACCCCAACCGGTTGAAAGCGATGAAAGGTGCTTGTGATTATTACCGTTCCAATGAAAAAGTGCGTTATGCACGCGGCTTTATGCGTACGATTAGTGCTCTTACGGTTCGTGTGGCAGATACCTTTCGCTATCGTATGATTGAATATATGGGTAGAAAGAACTATTATTTGAAACGTAGGGGAGACATGAACCTTAGCCCGGTCGAACAACGGCGGATTATTGCCGTAGCCAAGGAACTTGGCGTTAGTCTGGATGAGTATTTCGACGGTTACGTGGAGGATTATAATTGGGGTTAGTCTTGTATATCTCCTTCTCTGAAAATCTTTAGCTACGGTTTCGCTGTCGTTTCTCTATATGGAAACTCCAGTGTCTCTATATGGAAACTCTAGTGTCTCTAGCGGGAAACGCTAGTATCTCTGGCTGGAAACGCTCGTTTCCATGCGCGGAAACTGTAGTTTCCCGCCTGGGAACCGGAGTTCTGACGCTGGAAACGAGCGCTTCAATGATAGGAAAATAAACTTTGATGCTTGGTGTACAATATTTCTTCTTACCGCTGTGTTGCAGATACTTTATCTGCAACGTATCTGCAACGGTATCTGCAACGCTATAATTGTTTATCAGTCAGTTTATTATTTCGATTTTGTTGCAGGTGGCAGATGTTTTTTTATTTTTCAAACTTTATTGTAGGGAAAATTAGAGGTAATAGTGGCTTGAGGAAAAGAATCTTTTAACCTTGCGTGAGAAGGAGTTCTATTAAAAATATATATCTTTGCAAGACAGGTGACTGGCGTTAATTTATAAAAGCAGAGATTATGAGCAATAAAATTTATCCTATCGGCATTCAGAATTTTGAAAAGATTCGTAATGACGGTTATTTCTATATTGATAAAACGGCATTAATGTATCAAATGGTCAAGACCGGAAGTTATTACTTCTTGAGTCGTCCGCGCCGTTTTGGAAAGAGTCTGCTCATTTCTACCTTGGAGGCTTATTTCCAAGGGAAAAAGGAACTGTTTGAAGGATTGGCTGTGGAAAAGTTGGAAAAGGATTGGATAAAGCATCCTATATTGCATCTCGACCTGAATATCGAGAAGTATGACACGCCGGAAAGTCTGGATAAAATATTGAATGATAATCTTGAATATTGGGAAAGCCAATACGGCACCCGTCCGTCTGAAACATCCTTTTCCCTGCGCTTTGCCGGTATCATTCAGCGTGCTTGCGAAAAGACGGGGCAACGTGTAGTTATTCTGGTAGATGAGTATGACAAACCTATGCTGCAAGCCATCGGCAATGAAGAACTTCAAAAGCAATTCCGAAATACCCTGAAGCCATTTTATGGCGCTTTGAAAACGAAGGACGGGTATATAAAGTTCGCTCTGCTCACCGGCGTGACAAAGTTTGGCAAAGTCAGTGTATTCAGTGACTTGAATAATCTGGATGATATTTCAATGTGGAATGAGTATGTCGAAATTTGTGGTGTCAGCGAGCGTGAAATCCATGAAAATCTGGAAGCGGAACTACATGAATTTGCAGCAGCACGTGGAATAACGTATGATAAACTCTGTGAAGATTTGAGAGAGTGTTATGATGGCTATCATTTTACGCACAATTCAATCGGCATGTACAACCCGTTCAGTTTGCTGAACGCTTTCAAGCGTAAAGAGTTTGGTAGTTATTGGTTTGAAACGGGTACGCCTACCTATTTGGTGAAATTGCTAAAAAAACATCATTATGACCTGGAGCGGATGGCACATGAAGAGACCGATGTCCAAGTGTTGAACAGTATAGATTCTGAATCCACCAATCCCATCCCGGTAATTTATCAGAGTGGATATCTCACCATCAAGGGGTATGATGAAGAATTTGGAATGTATCGCTTGGGTTTCCCCAATCGCGAAGTGGAAGAAGGTTTTATCCGCTTCCTGCTTCCTTTTTATGCGAACGTAAACAAGGTCGAGTCGCCTTTTGAGATTCAGAAGTTTGTCCGTGAAGTGCGTTCCGGTGATTATAACTCTTTCTTCCGCCGTCTGCAAAGTTTCTTTGCAGACACTACTTACGAAGTGATTCGGGATCAGGAACTACATTACGAAAATGTTCTTTTTATCGTTTTTAAACTGCTAGGCTTCTACACCAAGGTAGAGTATCATACGAGTGAAGGGCGCATTGATCTTGTCTTGCAGACTGATAAATTTATTTATATAATGGAATTTAAACTGAATGGCACAGCAGAAGAGGCTTTGCAACAGATTAACGATAAGCATTATGCTTTACCTTTCGAGACGGATGGGCGAAAACTTTTTAAAATAGGAGTAAATTTTAGCGCAGAAACTCGTAATATCGAAAAGTGGATCGTGGAATCTTGAATGTATATAGAATTTCTGTTAGGTATAGGAAAATAGAACTTACATTTGGGTGCACTATATAATAATGTATAGGTGTTCCATATAAGGATGTGTCTATCTGAAAAAATATACTCTATGACATCTTTATCAATCAATGAGTTACAAAAAAGTTTCAAGAAAGAACCGAAAAATAGTCAGATATATTTGGATGTTATTGATAAGTTGTCTACTTTTGCACCCGCTTTGCTAGAGAGACAGAGCCTAATGATTGACATTCTGCTACAAGATTAAGGCATCAGAAAATAAAAACAAAAAAACTTCGAAAAAAGTTTGGAAGTTATCTGAAAAAGTCCTTATCTTTGCATCCGCTTTCGCAAAGAAAGCAGAAGCGGCGGAAGCCACGTTAGTTCTTTGAAATATTGATAAACAATACAAGTAGTACAAGTAAAAAAATAGAACCGTCAATACTTGTCTTATGAAGTAGTGATACAATTAAGACTAATAGGTATTTGAATAAGGTCAATAAATTTACGGCGTCCTGAACAGAGCAAAAAAGTCATCCTAAGGGATGATAAAAAATACTTTTACAATGAAGAGTTTGATCCTGGCTCAGGATGAACGCTAGCT
>ENA-OYHA01000346-OYHA01000346.1-human-gut-metagenome-genome-assembly--contig:-NODE-346-length-14723-cov-6.738410_pt1 | contig 14723 bp, 26 predicted proteins | sample MGYA00243759_ERZ652991 | MGnify/ENA primary metagenome ERZ652991 (study PRJEB26926, sample SAMN06165321) | human gut metagenome | biome: ENVO:00009003; feature: ENVO:2100002; material: ENVO:00002003... | reverse complement strand
GTCCGTCTCGTGGGCTCGGAGATGTGTATAAGAGACAGATGTTGATATTATATATACGTATAATTGCTAGGATACTGTAGTAGCCATAAACGGAGTAAGTAATGGTATTGCAAATAATGGTGTTGCTACATTATATGAACTAACAGTTTTCAGCCCAGATAATAGTTCAATGGCTATTACTACATATCTGGAAAATGAAATGCCTGATTCAGGTAGTATGAATCCTACTGAAATTATGAAGTATGAGGTTATAGGAGCTTCTTCATATGACGAATCGGGGGTATATGATACTTCATATAAGAAATATATAGAAATAAATAGTAGTGACTCAGAAAAATATCTGGTTATTAAAGTAGACGATGCCTACTATAAGTTCTATACAGTATTTACTAATAGTTTAGGACAGACTACTGCTTATACTAGTAACTTCAAGACTATGAGAGTAGAAGCAGTTAATCCAGAATTTATATATTCTCAGGATGTTGCTCCTTCCAAAAACTTTGACTAGATTGAAGGATATTTAAATGATATTTTTGTTACAGATGAGTATGCTACCTCATCTAGACCAGCTACTGTGATTTCTACATTAGAATCATCAGATGGATGGCATGAAGAGGATGGACGTACTATATTCAAAGTATCTGCTCAAGATAATGCCATTCTTAAATCTCCTATGAGTTTGGGATTAGGAAACAGCTTTACAATAGAATTGGGATTCAAAACCTACAATATTAGTGACGAGAGTAAGCCTATTGCTACTATTGGAAACTTTCAACTAAGACCTACATAGTTCTGTTGGAATACTGAAGATAACGACTTGTTTAATGCTAGAAATGCACAGTTCCAAGAAGGGGTAGAAACCCATGTACTTATAACAGTACAAAAAGGATTTACAATATCTAAAAACGATATTTACTATCCTGATTTCTTAGCAAGTTTCTAGAGCGCTTTCGACTAGGCTGCTCCTAATACAACTATAAACTTAGTTAGAATTTATGTAAACGGAGTAATAGATAGAGAAATTTCTCTTACTGATTCCGAACTTAATACGTTCGCATAGGCAGCTTTATAGGTTAATCCTACTACAGCTGATATTGATTTCTATCTATTTAGAGTATATAATAGTATAGCTTTAACCTTTAACCAAGTGCAGAAGAACTATCTTTCTTTCTTGAAAGAAAAAACTTCAAAAGAAGAGTTCTTTGATAAGAACGATATACTTGGAACTAATGGAGAGATTTCTTTCCAGAAAGCTAATCAAAAATATAATACACTAGTTTATGTCTTCCCTGCTGGAGCTAAGTTCCCACATAGAGCTTGGGGTGGAGAAGATAATGAAACTCCTCCATAGGAAACAACTCAGAAAAAACTTCCAGTAACATTATTTGTTAACTATATAAACGAGACAATTAATAAGTTATATGGAGGTAGATTAACCTAGGGATAGGTAAAAGGGCAGGGTTCTTCTGCAATGAGATACTTAATTTGGAATGTTACATATGCTCTAAATAAGTTTAAGACAGCAGAAGGAGTTAAGATAAAAAGTCCATTTACTCCCTATTCGTAGTTAGACCCAGAAACTAATACCTTTAGGGGAGACGCCTCCACTACTAAGGGTTATTATGTAATGCCTCCTTACGATGGCTAGCAAGACACTACAGCTTATAAGATTACTAAATTAGTTGGAAAAGTAAACTTTGCTTCTTCTATGCAGTCTCATAAGATTGGGTCATGTAAACTATTTGATGATGCCTACAAAGCATCTAGAGGAAACCTAGTATCAGGAGGATAGAAAGCTGTACATGAAGAACCATTCTTATATTTCTATTGGGAAACAGATTTAGAAGATGTTTCTAATATAGAGCTTGCCGACTTGTTAGACAACAATGAGTCTATTAAATTTATGGGATTTCAAACTTGGGGAGCCGGTAAAGGAGACGACGCTTCAAGCGGATATGATGAAGATAAAACTCCAGAGTATTTAATGCTTGAAGGTGGTGAAAATACCGACCCATCAGTTAACTTTAGACGTCCTTGGCAATCTCTTCAAAGAGCAACTGGCGTTCTAGGAGAAGATACTTACGGACTAACTAATTAGCCCACTATTACTTATGCTAATTCTCTTCTTCGTCCTTGGGATAATCTTCTAATTGAAGATGAATCTGTGGTGTACGACCAGAGAGGAGCATGGGATATCGACTACGGCTGTGAAGAAGTAGAGAACGAAAGCGGTAAAACTTATTTCTAGTTTGCAGAGTCAGTTCATGAATCTTTGAAGAAATTTAGAGAGTTTTATGACTTTGTATATACTCACGACTATAATGTAGTTTAGACTAGTGCAACTAGCCCTTCTGGATGGGATGTTACTAAAAAGTATATTGTAACAGCAAGTACTTGTACATTAAATCCAACTAGTCATAAGTCTGGAGATATTTATCGTTATGATGATATTAACGGATAGTGGGTATGTGCAGGAGTAAGCTACGAATCAGCTACAGGCTGGGCAAGAGCTAATATATACGAGTTAGCTGGAACAAGTAGTGCTTTAGGTATTCCGGCAGCAATAGATGCAATGAAAGCTAATTTCATTACTGGAATTAAAAACTACATTGATGTAAATGACATTGCATTCCATCAAGCATTTATTAAGTTTGTATCTGGAACAGATAATAGAGCAAAAAATACATATTTCCAAATAATTGGAAAACTTAGAGAAGATAATGGAGAGGGAGTATTTGTAGAGAATGGTAAGGGTGATTATCTAGTTAGACTGCTGGGAGACGACTTAGATACTATATTAGTGACTGATAATAACGGTCTTCAGTCTAAACCTTATAATCTATTAGAAACTTCTTATAGAGAATCTGACTCTGTTTATTGGGGAGACGCTAATAACATATTCTTCTATATGTTTGACCAATGCTTTGAGTCAGAGATTAAAACATATTTAGCAAGTGTTATAAATACTGCATTTAAGAATAGTAATAGCGTGGAAGACAAGTCTAACCACTTCTATAAAGTATTCTTTGATGTTCAAGAAACATTCCCAGCAATAGCATATAACCATACTGCTAAGATATATTATGAAAATGCTCAAGCTATTAAAAACTCCAAGGTACTTTCATATTACAGTAACAATGAAATTGAGCCTATAGAATAGAGCCATGGTTCTTGTTTAGCTTGTGAAAAATAGTTTATGACTAAGAGATTCGCATTCTTATCTACTTATGCTCAAACTTCTCTTGGTGCTATTGCATTAAGAACTGCTAGTTCTGCTGGTAGTGGAGATACATTAAGACTAAGAATGGAATTTGAACCATATCAAGATTGCTATCCAGTATATCATTATAATGGTAAAAATCTATATTTGTCTAACTTCTAGGCATCCAATTTCGATGCAATAAAGAATCTGGCACAGACTGGTAATAATTACGTTGCTGAAATTAATCAAGGAGACCCAGCAATTAACTAGGGTATATATTTAACAACTCTTTATAAGAAATTAAATATTTTGGGATTAAAGATGTCTACCATTGATGCAGACTTTGCTAGGGCGACAGAGTTCTAGATTGATAACGCTCAATTAGACAGCTATACTAGTTTATTCCCAAGTGATTACCCAGATTTAGCAATCAGCTTGTTTATTCCTTCGTTCCCAGTGTTGGAGAGTTTAACTCTTAGAAATATGACTCTTCCAGTGGAAATGGATCTATCTAATTTCTTAAAATTGGAAACTATTGATTTCTCTAAAACTACTACTAAGAGCGTAGTTTTCCCACAAACTGGTAGGTTGAAGAATGTAATTCTTCCTGATACAATAGAAACATTTAGAATCTATGATAATCCAGGATTAACAGATATTACATTTGAAGGATTAAATAATCTTGCAACAGTATATATAGACTGTGATAATGTAGGAAGCTTCGATGTAGCTAATTTCTGTGAGCAGTTAATTAACTGTAATGCTTTACAGTCAGTAACTATACGTAATGCTAATCTGTATATAACAGAGGATGCTTTGAGAAAGATGATTCTTACTCATACTTGTAACTTGACTGGGGATATTTATATTGTAAATACTGCAGGAAGCACTACTCTCAAAGCTATCAGCTTTGCTACTAAACAATTATTAGTAAATACATTTGGAGACATTTCTAATTCTGAATCTAAGATTAGAATACATTTCTAGAGTGCTGAGATAGTTGATTTTAGTTGTGCTGGAGAAGTATCAGTATATTACCAAGCTGGAGAATCTGGAACCATTGTCCGCCAGAATTTATTCGATATTACGGTATCGTCTGGTAATGATGTAGAAATAAAATCTGGAGCAAACCCATATAATCCTTCTGTAAATGGATATTTAGATATTACTTATTCTATGTCCGGAGTTTCAACAGATGTTGCTACAATTGATTAGACTGGTGCAATTACCCTAAAGAAGGAATCTAGTAGCACAGCTACAGTTACTATTAGTATGAAAGTAGCTAATAGTGTAACTCCTATTAGAAAAACTGTTAGAGTAAGCTTCACTTGGAAGGCTCCTCAGCTTGGCGACTTTGCTTATGCTGACGGAACATTCACTAGTTCTTATGACTCTACTAAAACCTTAGTTGGTCTAGTGTATGCTAAAGATGAGACTAGTAGTACTTCTGGAACAGTCTATATAATAGGAAAAGAATACTCTGATCCGGAGAAATCTTATTATTTAGGATATAGTGCTGATGGAAATTAGGGATCTCAAGATTAGATACTACAATAGCTATATTAGGTTTCTGCTTATCTAGCAAATATTTCTGTGTCTAATTACGAAACAGTTTCTGGAACCGCAACTCCAAGTTTAGTTAATAATATTAATGTATCTACTTACACAACATAGGTAAATACAGCATTCGCTGGAAATACAGATACAGAGTTATACATTAATCATGTTAATAGTAAGCTACTTCCTACATTATACAATAATTCTGCTTGTAAACCATACATAAGTAGAAAACAGGTATCTTCAGGAGGTTCTACTACTTGGGAATATTACATTGAGTCTTTAGCCAATCTTAATAATCTATGCGAGGCTATTTAGACTGTATGGACAAATGCTTCCGGAACTGACATTATGAGTTGCTTATTATATCCATACTTCTACAGTATGAAAGTATATGAGCCGTAGGTTGGTGATGGAGAAACGCTTAATTCTGCATATTAGAAAGGAAACTGGTATGCTCCATCTGTAGCAGAGTTTTCTAGAATTATCTATTATAGAGGTTATAGTGTATCTGGAAGTAACTTTAATACTGGAGACACTGTAAGATAGCCAATTAGTACTTCTGTTGCTAACGGTGGTGGAGTATTAACAACTCCAATATTCTCTATAGCATATTCTAGAGCTACTAACTAGTTCCCATCAGTATGGTCTAATATAGTTGGTTCCGGAGATAATGCTGGAGTAAACAATATAACTACATCAATTAACTAGTCTGCTGCTAACAACTATTCTTATCAAAGAACATAGCAGTATGATGGAGGTTCCGGAGGATATACATACTCCAATGAATGGATTACAGGTAGTTATAATGACCCTTCATATTGGAATACAGTACAATATAATAACGCTTGGAGATTAACTAAACACCAAGGAGTACCATTTACTAAATTTAATTATTCTAAGAATGGCTAGTAATTTCATGCAAATAAGTCACGAAGATCGTTATTATGTAATTAATAAGGATGACTCTTTGAAAACTTTACTCACTCAAGAGGAGCTTTTAAAGCTCCCTCTGGGTGTTTGGAAGAAAATATTCGAATTAAAAGATGGAGTATGTTACTTTAAGCTTATGTTACAAACGCTTGAAGCTGTAATAGAAGCTTATGATAAATCTCCAGAAGTTAATTCATTTTATTATAAAGGAAAAGAGTATTGGTTAGATAAAGCTACTAGAGTTGGGCTATAGAACTTAGCTAATTGTAGTTCTGATAATATGTCCATAGTTCTCGGAAGTAAGATCGTAGAACTAACTGTAGATAAAGCTAAGGAATTTCTATCTTAGTTGGAGGTATATGCAGGAAAGTGCTTCGTAAATACGACTCAACATTTATTAGCTATAAAAGAGCTTAGAACAGTTGAAGATGTTGTAAATTATGATTATACTTCTGGGTATCCAAATAAGATTACGTTAAATGAATGAGAATTTAGAAAAGGATAAAATATAGCTAGGGCAAGAAAAACCCTAGCTACTTCCTTCTAAATCATTGCTTAATACTATAAAACTTGGCTATGATATTAAGCCAGTTCCTCCACCTCCTGAAAATCACATTGATTTTATAGAGGGGGATTCTGTTATTACTACCATAAGTACAGGGTTTGAGCATAACGACAAGCCAGTTCCTCCACCTCCTGATATTAATCTTAACTGTAAATTACCGAAACGGAAAAATCCGGATTCAGTTATAGGGACTATAGATACAGGATTTGGATGTGATAATCAACTTGTTATAGATTGCCCAAAACCACAATATAAGACTCATTTATGTAAAGAAAATTATCTAGGAGAGTTTAAGACAGAATCTGAGAAAACGCTAGCCAGAACTAATCTAGGAGTTTATAGTAAAGAAGAAATAGATAAGATTGTTGGTAAAATAGTAGAAAATAATAACAACAATTTTATTACAAAAAAGGAAGTTTAGAATATGATAGCCGACTTAGATTTTGTAGATTCTACACTTAAATCTTATGTAGACTACCAAATACCTAATAATTTATTTAAATTATGAGTACAACACAAATAAAAAGATTATTTCAATCAAAAACTGAATTCGTTCCTATTACCTTAGCAGAAGCAGTAGTTGTAAATACTTCAAACCTTCCAGGACTATCATCACTAGGAATAACAACTCTCGATAAAGTCTTAAGGACTACTATGGGGGTAGTAGGTACTAATGCTGCAGATATTAATACCTTAAAGACTACCGTATAGAATATTAATACTGCTTTAGAAGGAAAATAGGATAAACTTACTGCTGGTGTTGGTATTACTATTTCTCCAACTGGAGTTATTAGTGTAACTAACAGCATAGAATTATATAAGATAGTTACATCCCTTCCTATGGCATCAAAAGATTGCCTTAATTCTATATATCTGGTCCCATCACCTTCTGGTACAGCTGGAAACATTTTTGTAGAATATATTTGCGTCTATGAAACTACTTAGGCTAAATATATCTGGGAAAAGATAGGAGAAGTACAAACCGATGTAGACTTATCTGGGTATGTAACTAATGAAGTCTTTAATGCTACTATTAATACTATCAACGGGCAGTTAGCTAATACTATTACTGCTCAAGATGTAACAACTTCCGATGGAAGTGCAAAGGTAGTAGTTAATTATACTATTCCTACAGATTTATATAACAGTATGGTAAATACTGATAATACAGACCAAGTAATAGGAGGATAATCATGGAATTAACTATTAAACAACTTAAGCAACATGGTTAGATATTTGTTCCTTAGACTACTGCTGAAGCTGTTTTAGTTAAAGACGGTGAAGAAGTTATTACTCTAGATAATATGTTAGAGAGAAAGATTGAGCAAGTTATTACACCTGCTGGGTCTGGATTATCGGCATATAAATAGGGTAAAAATATAATTCTCACCCACTCCAATTCCATAACTGCAAATGAATCTCCTTCTTCAGTAAAGGTAAAATATGATAGTAGAGGGCATATAGTAGAAGCTATTCCTACTAGCGCTATTACTGTAATAGTAGATCAAGAAGGCTATCTTTAGTATAATGGTTCAGAAGACCGGAATCTGCTTCTGGGGAATGATTTTGAAATAGATGAAGATAATAAAATTATATTAAAATGGAATCATTTATAATATGGCACTATTAAATTTCGCCAATACCTATGCTGAAATATCAGGTAATTTAGCTTTACCGGAATCTGCTTCTGGGGATTTTGTAAAACTATTCTTTTCTAAAGATGGACACATAATTTCCCATGGAAAAGATTTTACTCCAACATTTACTCCTGGAGTTAGAGGTTTAGTTCCTATTTCTAGTGGTAAGGTAACGGAAGTATTAAGAGGTAACGGAACATGGGCAGAGATAGCTACTACGGATTTACCTATTGCTACTAGTATTGCTGACGCTATTGCTAATGGAACTACCAATACTACAATATTAAATACATAGTAGATAATTAACTATGTAGGAGAGGCTTTCGCTGCTAATGATGCAATGCGCTATAAGGGAACTATTACTTATTCAAATGGTAATTATACTACTCATACAGTTGCTGGAGTCGAAGTCGCAGGATTTCCGACAAAATGCGAAGTGGGAGACACTTATAGAGTAACCTCTTAGGGAACTTATGCTGGATAGACTTGTTCTGCTGGAGATTTACTTATATGTATTAAAGATGGAACTGGAAGCGGACTAAACACTGCTGCCTATTGGACTGCAGTAGAAGCTAATATTAACGGCTAGGTAAAACATACTGTTAACGGTACTTCTATATTCGTCTATAGTAATAGTACTACTACATTCACTATTTTTGCTCCTACCTCAGGGGGAACATAGAATCAAGTATTGATAAGTAACGGTAATGCTGCTCCTGTATGGACAAATCAAAGTAATCTTAAGGTAGGGCAAGCTACTAAAGTAGCTAATGCGTTATCTGCTGGTGCAGGACTTACATTAGGTGCGGCAAACGCTACGTTTGATGGTAGTACAGCTAGAACAGTTTCCTTAGTTGCAGCTACTGCTACTACTATAGGAGGAGTTATCGTAGATAAAGATTCTACCAATAAAACTATCTCAGTTACTAGTGCAGGAAGCATTTATTTAACTAAACAGAATGTTGTTAATGCTCTTGGATTTGACCCATCTGCTCTAGGCACTTGGAGACCTATTACTATAGGCGGAGTATCAATTGGAGATAAGACATTAAATTTTGTACCGGCTGAAGACGTTTATTTAAAGACGGACTCTAATGGCGACGATATACAAGATATTAGTTTTGGAATAAGCTGGTATAATATCAGTACTAAAAAATACGAAACAGCATAACCTATGAAGATAGCATACAATCCTAAAACGGCTGCAGCTCTTACGACTGCTCCTGCTAATAATGATATAACCTTCGACCTTAGAGGCTTAAATATATTCGTTAGAGGGGAGAGATTCAAGGGAACAGATACTACCTACTCAGTATTTAAGAAACACACTTCTAGTGGGAGTGGAGGTTATAACGGATTGGTGCCTGTTCCCTCATATACTGCAACTAATATTAGATTTTTAAGGGAAGACGGCGCCTGGTCCGTACCTGCGGCTGCGGCATTCATTTATACCCAGTTGACTAATCAAGATCTAGATGATTACTTAGACGAAGGAAAGTGGTACTATGCTGGAGGTGGTAACACCACAACCAACAAACCTAGTGGTGTAGATGCATATGAACTATATGTTGGTAGAAATGCTAGTGGTTATCGCTACTAGAAATTAATTACCTCAGATGGAAAAATATGGTTTAGATTCTACGATTCCTCAGCTTGGAAAACTTGGGTTAGGTGGTATACAGATATGAATACTGACCAAAAAGTATTATAGTCTGCTACCACTACCTCAAATTTTAGACCTTTAGTATTAGGATATACAAATACAAATACTCCTGCTGACCTAAGTGCTAGCACTACTTAGTAGGTTTATACAACTACTACTATATATGCCTAGCCTAGCACTGGTAGTCTATGGGCTAATAAATTATACTCTGGTGGAAAACCTGTTCTTACAGAACATCAATCATTAGCTAACTACGTTACATTAAATACTGCCCAGACGATTACAGGCGTTAAAACGTTTAATACAGGATGCTTACAAGTTAGTGGAAGCAACAACTATACTAATATGTTATTATCTAAGAATACGTCAATAGATGCTTCTCTTAGAGATTATATATGGGGAATATATCATAGTAATGGAAATGGTACAGATAGAGGTATAAGTATATGGTCTTATGGAACTGGTATTACTAATTAGGTATTAAGTATATCAGCTTATAATATTGGTTCAACATTAGCTAGTCCAGGTAGTGCTGTTAACAGCCTATACATGCGCGGTATTATTAGAGCAACGTCTACAATTACTGGCTCTGGATTTATTAGAAATAACTCCTCAGATTCCTATGTTTTACTGGGCGGAGGTGGACATAAGGCTGTGTCTGATTTTATGTTAAAAACAGATGAACTATCCAACAACCTTACTACTATTACTAAGTCACTAAATGTGACACAAGCATGGATGGATACTGGGATTACTTCCAATAATATTCCTGCTAATGGAACTTATATAGTTTAGGTATATGTTGCTGCTAACGATAGTACTGGAGCTATGTATTACTGTTATAATTCTGGTGTTATGAGTTGGTATAAAGATGATACTAATGATACAAAGGCTGATGAAATTATACTACACCGCTCTGGTCATGCATATGGGAAAACAATATACTTAAGAACTCTAATGCAAAGTTCTGGAGTTCTAAAATTATAGATAAGTGCAAGTTCTAGTGTTGGTGCAGCTTACACTTATACATTTAAATTTAAGAGAATAATATGATAAAAGTTAAAGATGGATATGCAAAACTTATAGGAACTACATATCAGGGAAGCGCTACATAGGTACTTCTGAGTAATGGAGGAAATCTAGAGTTCTCTTCTGCAACTAAAGCCAATACTCTTGTTTAGAGAACTGCTAGTTAGTATATATACGCTACCTACTTTAACTCTGCGATTTCGGACGAAGCACTAACAGATATTGGTTCCGTATATGTAAGAAATACTTCTGATACATTTATTAGAAGAATAAGTAAGACACAATTTTATTCAATTATAGATGATAAGTTTGTAACTCTAGATACAGCTCAAACTATAACTGGAGTTAAGACATTTGCTGCTAGCCCTATATTAAATGCTAGTATTCCTATTATTCAGAAATAGGGAGATTCTAGTAACTACACCACTGCTATTAAGTGGTACAAGGGAGGAGCTTCCCAAGGAACTTATGATCCTTAGATTGGTTAGCATAATACTGGCGGAGATGGAAAAGGCTCTATCTGTATTCTTCCTTATCCAACTGAAACGTCTCCTTGGGGAGGTACTGTAGGTTTATTCATAAGTAAGGGAGTGCTTAAATTAGATGGGAAATCAGTTGCCCTTGCTGAGAATTACTACACTAAAACAGAATCTGATGAACGCTACGTAAATGTTACCGGAGATACTATGACTGGTCCTCTGATTGTTAAAGCTACAGTTACTGGAACGTAGTTAATTTCAACTATAGCTACGGGAACATCCCCGCTGAAAGTAACTAGTACGACCGTAGTTACTAATCTTAATTCCGATTTGTTTGATGGGTTCCATGAAACAGCTTTTGTTAGAAGCTTTTGGACTAGTAGCCCAGGATATGACTGCTCTAAATATAATTCTAGGCCTCTTATAAGTTTTACTTATAGTAATAACGCCCCCTTTACTGGGGGATTTATTGATGTTGTTACAAATGGGTATGGTTTTTATCTGGGAACATCTTATACCTCAAATGCTCCACTATATTATAAAAGACATGGGATTAGTAGTGATGGAGGTATGGGTACATGGTAGTAGTTAGCTAGAATCACTGATAATGTGGCATCAGCTACAAAATTACAAACAGCAAGAACTATTAATGGGACGTTATTTGATGGCACTGCTAATATAACAACTGCATACTGGGGAACAGCAAGAACTATCACATTGTCTGGCGCCGTAACTGGTAGTGCTTCTGTTAATGGAAGTTAGAACGTAACCATTACTACTACATATCAAACTGGTTCTATAGATGGGCGCTATGTAGGAGGTAACAAAACAGCACACCATGGTTCGTCTAGAACTGCATATACTGCAGATAGCTATTCTTCAACATTTACAAGAAAAGAATTTGTAGCATTTGCAGAGAGAGGTTCTTGGTCTTATGCACATAATGGATATGTAACAACTGATACTGGAGTGAATATTCCTCTTGCTGGAACTGCGGTATTCCAATGGGGAGCTAGTGATACTAATAAAACTTAGTTGTTTATAACGCCTCATAATAATTCAGACGTTAGTAATCCCGCTGCTGATGAAATGTTGTTCTACACAAGTAATGGTAGGGGTTATGCTTCTGCTTGGACTAGAGTATTAACTCATAGAAATTATACAGCTTATACTGTAACTAAGACTGGTGGTGGAGCAAGTGGTACTTGGGGAATCTCAATTACTGGTAGTGCCCCTTGGGCTAATATTACTGGTAAACCAGGACTTTTGACATTGGCTGGAATTACAAGTTTGACTAACAAGGATTTAAATTATGCTACATATAACTTTGGAGGTACAAACAAAGGAGATGATCCTGCCCAACTAAACGTTCCGGCTAATTATGGAATGTATCTATCACTTGCAGCAAGTAACATAAACCAAGGTGGATAGATATTCTTTAACACTGTTCCAGGAACCACTGGAACCTTATATTTTAGAACTAGAAATGCCGGAAATGGTAATACAGTTGATACATGGAAACCTTGGAAAACAGTCTTAGATTCTAGTAATTACACAGCTTACTTTAATCCTGCTAATTATGTTACAGCTTTAGGTACGAATGGTAATTACGTTACTTGGACAAAGAATGGGACTACAAATAACTTAACAGTTCCCTATGCTACTAAAGCTAATAGGCTTACTTTAGTAAATTGTTATAATGGTACTACAAACAATGACCTATGGAGTAGTATCAAGACTGCAAACAATACTTATATTGGTACTGCTACGATATATGAGGTGTATAATGACGGCGGTCCTACAACTTATGGAGAAGTTTTGGATATAGTATCCATACATAGTAACCACTGGCAACCGTAGCTATGGTTTGATTCCGGAAAAACCGGAAGTATTAGACATAGAAACAAGGATTACAACAACGCTACTTGGGGAAGCTGGTATACTCTTTTAGATACTAATAATTATCCAGGATTGTTAGATGGAAGATATGTTACTCTTACAACTGCACAAACTGTTAGTGGGGTTAAGACTTTTAGTACATAGTAGAAATTTACAGTAGCAACTGGTACTTCACCATTTACTGTTACATCAACTACTGTTGTAACTAATTTAAACTCTGATTTGCTAGATGGAAGGCATCTAGGCAATGCTACTGGAAGAATACCATATATAGTTAGTTTTCCAGCATATTCTAGTTTTGGTAGCAGTACGTCTACTCTTGATTATGAGAAAAATATACTTAAGTGGATATGGACTAATCAGAATCATGGTGGAGATACTCTATTGATAGGAGTTGGTAGGCCGAATTCTATAGGAAATCTTTAGATTTAGTTATATGGAACCAGCGGTGTAAATAGTAGTACTGGATATCCAAAATATTCATCAGCAATATATTATCCACTAGGTGGCAGACCAATATGTTTCGGAACTACTGACTATAACTTTTATAGTTATAGTTTAGCGTTTTCTGATGACATAAAAGATCCCGCGAATTATTATTGGGCTAATATTAAAGTATCAGCTTCTTCTAGTACAGCAACCTAGCCTACTTTTAATACTTGCTACACAAGCAACTGGTTTAGAAGTTAGGGAGGTACTGGTTGGTATAACCAATCGTATGCAGGAGGGGTATATATGAACGAGAACTACTGGGTTAAAACTTACGGTGGTACTATGATGTATATAGCTCCTGATGCTCATGCTTGGGGTATAGGCGGACACAATATTGCTATGAAACTGTATCACAGTTCTCACATAGGAATAAATTTTGCAACTAGTGCTTATACATGGGGAATATATGCTAACCGCAATGGTAATATGTACATAGGAAGGAGAACTGGAAATGTCAATGATGGTTCTGGAACCTGCTATCACACTCTTACAGCTTCTTACATATCATCTCCCGGTTTTTATCACTCGGCAATAGGGAGTAACCGTTATGTATTATTAGCAGGAGGTTCTTATAAAGGTTTGGGTGACTTCGCTAAAGGAGATGCAGGCTCAGCTATTAGAGGTGTATATGTAACCAGAGGTACAGTAACCGCAATGACTTATTCTCTCAGTTCCAATCTAAACTCAGGAACTTCTGGTAAATTAGCTTACTATAGCTCAGCTACAACAGTAGCAGCATATACTTCAAGTGTAGGGTCATCTGCCTAGCCTATATACTTAAATGCAGGATCCCCATCTGCAAGCTCATATTCGTTTACTGGAACCTATTCAAATCCAGTCATAGTATGGTGTGGTGAGATATATAGAAGTACCCCAGGTTCCACTTACTGGTATTCTGTAAAAAAGGGTGGATGTTGTAGTATATCTTTTACTACTAATAATGCAGGTTCTAATGGTAACTTGATAATAAGTATTCCACATTGTGAACCTTATGCAGCTTTTTGTTCCACGGTAAGAATTTTTAATGGTTCTACTGCCATATCAGCTGGAGATGGTACTATTTCTGGTAGAAGTGCAGGAATGGGAGATTATATGACTATCTGTGGTGTGAGTGGTACAACAGGAAATGTATATATAAGAAAGTTTTGCCAGCAAAATGCGCATAATGATTCCTGGAGAAACGGAGAGCTAGGAACAACTACTACGTCGGATGGTAATAAACCGGTAGCAAGGTTTTATTTGATGATTGTTGGTAGATATATTTAAT
>ENA-OYHA01000344-OYHA01000344.1-human-gut-metagenome-genome-assembly--contig:-NODE-344-length-14747-cov-3.943643_pt1 | contig 14747 bp, 10 predicted proteins | sample MGYA00243759_ERZ652991 | MGnify/ENA primary metagenome ERZ652991 (study PRJEB26926, sample SAMN06165321) | human gut metagenome | biome: ENVO:00009003; feature: ENVO:2100002; material: ENVO:00002003... | reverse complement strand
GGGATAACGCTCTGTGATATATAGCGCAGCCACTTTATCACCCTATCACCTTACCACCTTATCACTCTTTTCTTTCTTTTCTTTCCTATAATGGATAAATACTATTTCACCTCTTCCAGATAGAGCACTCTGCTTGAATAATCATTCTGCTTATGGTAATCCACCTTATGATTATAAGGTATCTCCAAACCATTCGCCATCAGATAAGCACCACTAAATGTCTTTCCCTCAAAACTCAGAGGATCATTATCTATCCGGTTCAGTTCATGCACCTTGTAAAGTTTATCGGGAGCGAGTCCTGCCATTTTCACTCGTGGCAGATGCTGGTTGACAAAGTGTTCTGTCTTCCACCAATAGAACACCGACTTATCCTTTTCGGGCGTTACATACATCATAGAAGCTACTCCCAACTTATCATACGGAGACATTAAACGATAGATATCACCCAGTTGCACCACCGGACGGATCATTTTATATTCAGCGATGGCATTCTTGCAAAGTGTCTTCTCTTCCTCTGTCATATTCTTTGGTTGTATTTCCATACCCAGGCGACCACTCATCGCTACGTCAATGCGATATTTTAAAGGAATGGTGCGGAAAGTCTGGTGGTTGGGAGCGGCACTGATATGCGATGCCATGGCAATGGCAGGGAAGAAATACGAAGTTCCCCATTGCATATAGATACGTTGCAGAGCGTCCGTATTATCACTTACCCAAAACTCATCGAAGTAGGGCAGGATGCCATAGTTGACACGACCGCCGCCGCTGGCGCAAGCCTGTATGGTAAGGTCTGGATATTTAGCGCGTATTCGCTGGCATATTTTCTCAAAGCCACGGTGGAATTCAATATACATGTGGCTTTGATTGTCTTTCGTCAGATAATTGGAACCATGATTTAAGATGGACATATTGGCATCCCATTTGATGTAGTCGATTTCCGGGTAGTTACTCATAAGATCATCTACAATCTTGAAGATAAATTCCTGTACCTGCGGATTGGCAAGATCCAGCACTACTTGTGTACCACCACGTCCCTGCACCACGTCACGTTCGGGAGCCTTAATCACCCAGTCCGGATGTTTCTCATAAAATTCACTGGTTGTATTGGCCATTTCCGGCTCTATCCAGATGCCAAACTTGACACCGTTCTTTTGTGCATCTTTCAGCAGACCTTCAATGCCATTGGGTAACTTATTCTTATCCACTACCCAGTCTCCAAGAGAAGAGCTGTCATTCTTACGCGGATATTTGTCGCCAAACCAACCATCATCCATCACGAACAGTTCACCACCCATGGAAGCGATATCACTCATCATCTGATCCATACCCGCCTGGTTAACGTCGAAGTAGACACCTTCCCAACTATTCAGCAAAATCTTGCGGGGAACAGTACCATGAGCAAGCTTGTGCAGGCGCGCCCAGCGATGGAAGTTCCGGCTACTTCCGCTTAATCCTTCATTACTGTAAGTTAAAGCAAGTTCGGGAGTACGGAAAATCTCATCTTTCTTTAATGAGTAAGCTGAATTTTCCTCATTGATTCCGGCAAAGAACCGATGATATTCATCGTCGTGCGTATCAATGCGCAGTTTGTAGTTACCACTGTAACAGAGGGCGGTGCCAATGACACAACCCGCATTTTCCTGTGGCTTTCCATCCAGTGAGAACATGACTTCGGCATGTGAGGTGTGCGAGTTTCGTACCCCATCCTTATTTTTTATTACCTTCATGCCGGGTTCCAATGCCTCTTGACACAAACGTCCTTCGTTCGCCCATGATCCGTAAAGATGAGATAGCCAGACATCGCCCCGACGAATAGGTAAGAAAGCAGAGGCAAACTGATTGAGTATAACCGGTTTCTTTTCCTGATGTCGGATTTCTGTCCATGTCTCGATGACATCTGCATCCTGATAGGCTTTATAATACACGTTTACATAGAAAGGATATACCTTGTCTTTCAGTTCGATGGCAGTGATTTCCGCATTTCCTTCCTTGTTCGTTTTTACCTGTACGATTTCCATCTGTAAAGTCATGTTGCCGTCGGCATGTTTTACGGCTAAAGCGGATTCTCCGGGACAGTTAAGTCCATACACAGGATAAGCAGGCATGTCCGGAGTTCCTGTAAGATTTATATTCTGCAAATCTACCTCCGAGAGTTTATCTCCATAGTATACATGTTTCAGCTCACCACCGACAGGTGCCGAGAGTACCAGGGAGGTTTCAGGGGTAGATACGCATACATTTTGTGAAAACAGACTGCCGGTCAGCAGTAACGTTCCAAACAATACATTCATTCGTTTTCTGATGCTCATGTTTTTCTTCTTTTTAGATTTCTGAATATTGATAAGTGCGGCAAAGATAGGCAATTCCGATAAGATGAATTGATAGTGTTTTATCATATACTGATAGTCTGCCTACACAATATTGCGATACTTCAATCTCATAAACTCTACGAAAAAGATTCACTCTCTATTATGATTGTCCTTATAACAGCCTGATAATATCTTGCCAGCCCGATACTCTGTGATAGTTACGGTCCGGTACACGCATATTATGTGGTTGTGCAAATAAATACCGTTCTCCATCGAAGGTAGAAAGATTCTTGGGATGATCATCGATCATGATATTTCCTCTGATGCTATCCTTGCGGCCGCAAAATATCATTTGTTTCGGCCGAAATCTTCCTATCAGGTACTTTGAGTATCTGATCTTATCCAATGAAGCCTTATTCTATTTCCATTCCCTCAAACCGGCAATCTTTTATTCTAAAATATAATTCTTTACTCTGCCGTGTGCTCCATGGGAAAAGTCGGATATGGAGGCGTTCATGAGGCTTTAACGTTACATTGACAGGGAATATCTGTTTACCGGGAGTTTTTTGGGCATGTGGCTGTTCTGCCAGATCGGTACGTGGATAAAAGTCTTTTCCGTGTGCATAGGCGAGGCGATAAGAAATTTCCCCTTCCAGAGTGAAAGAGATCCGGCGGATTATAAGTGACTTTTCATTGCTTTGTATGATGACTTCTGCATAACGTTTGCCGTCCTCATCAATATCGGCAGGCCATTTACCGGTTTCTATCGTGATACCTTTTTCTGTTTGTATCAGGCTTTTTACGGCAATGTCGGGACATTCCCGGATTACAGGGCTTTGGTGACTGATCTTTTTGCTGATAGCCGTCACCGGAAGAAACCGCTTATTGTTTCCATATATAATAGGTATAACAGTAGAAACTTTTTCCGCATGTTTAGGAGAGAAGTGAAGATAAAAACATTGATTCCATAATCTACCATTTGAATAGGGTAGTTCGATAACCGTTTTAGGTGAAGATTGGGGAGCATCGGAAAGTGTCATGCCTTGTGGAGCTTCCAAACATAAAATACCACTGGAGGGAGTTAGTTTTAACCCGGTGAGGTCAAAACACAAAGTTGCTTTATCTCCTATATAGATAGTTTGAAAATCAAGTGAGGTGGGATTTAGAATAAGTGGTGCATCTTCCTGGATATAATCGGAAAGTATGCCTTGTTGTTTCAATTCCTGAGCGACCAGTCTGGCATAACATGCAGCACCTGTAGCCTGTGTATGCGTGCCGTCTGTTGGTACGTATATGCATTTTATGGTAGTTTCTTCTCCCAGTTGCTCTGCAAAATTCTTGGTCAGTGTGGTCATGTCTACCAAGGGGACTCGTTTCTCACGCGCCACGTGTTTCATAACTCGTACATAGTTTAAGGTTGAGTCATCAGGGGCAATGCCAATGTCATGACAGCCTTTCGGACTGATCGTTCCCGCTTTAGTGAAATAACGTCTCACGATTGGAGTGATGAAAACCGGATTAGCACCCAGTGCTTCAGTTTCGTCTACATACTGTTCAAGAAAAGTCTTATAAGTGGTCCATGGAGCCGTACCTCGTCCGTCTGCTCCATCTTTTCCCTGTTCTTTTTCGTCATTATGTGCAAACTGGATGAATACGTAATCTCCTGGATTCAGATTACTTTTTACTTTATCCCACAGTCCTTCTTCTGTGAATGAACGTGAGCTTCTTCCTCCACGAGCATAATTGATGACCCGTACATCCGAAGTAAAGAATTCTTGCAGCATTTCTCCCCATCCGCGCGTACGGGTGGTATTTTCTACATAGTCGGCCATTGTGGAGTCTCCGATGGTATGTACTGTTAGTTTCTGGGCATGGATGTGTGCTGTACTGATAAGAGTTGTAGCAAGTATTAGTATTATCTTTTTCATGGCATTTTTAGAGTTTCATATGAATGCCTGCAAAAATAAATATATGTTTTGTTGGGAACAACAGGGGTAACAAATAGTACACTAAATGTGGCAAATACTCCACTAATTTAATGTCGGTTTCTCTTCTTTTACTGATGTATGGCTATAAAAAAAGGAGTACCGCTGTACTCCAACCTTTGTTAACCTTAAATCTAATACTATGAAAAACACAGTGCAAAGGTACGCACTTTTTTGAAAGTAACAAGTTCCGTGTGCGAAAACAACACATTTATAACACCATTTAAGAGAAGGGACTCTCTTTTTCACTTCCTTTTTCATATCTTGCTTTAAAACGAAGACGAGCTGCACTTTAGCATTAAAAATAATCAAGCTTATTTTGTATTGCTTTCGGTTTGCATTATCTTTGTAGAAAAATAATCAAAACGACTTATGCCTGACTATGATTTGATAGCTATATTAGGTCCTACCGCTTCCGGTAAAACTCCCTTCGCCGCAGCACTGGCAGATGTTCTTGACACAGAAATCATCAGTGCAGATTCCCGGCAAATCTACCGTGGCATGGATCTCGGCACGGGTAAAGACCTGGTAGACTACACTGTGAATGGTAAACCAATCCCTTATCATCTGATTGATATTGCCGACCCGGGCTATAAATACAATGTTTTTGAATATCAACGTGATTTTCTGGCAGCGTACGAGACTATTAAACAAAAAGGGAAACTTCCCGTTTTGTGTGGGGGTACCGGTATGTATCTGGAATCTGTATTGAAAGGCTATAAGTTACTGCCAGTTCCCGAAAATCCGGAGTTACGTGCACGCCTTGCCGATAAATCCCTGGAAGAACTGACCGAGATGCTGAAGCAGTACAAAGCCCTGCATAATACTACAGATGTCGACACCGTAAAACGAGCGATCCGGGCCATCGAGATAGAAGAATATTATGCACATACACCGGTAGACGAACGGGCGTTCCCGGAACTGAACAGCCTTATCATTGGTGTAGATATAGACCGGGAATTACGCCGTACGAAGATATCCTGCCGCCTGCGTCAACGTCTGGACGAAGGGATGGTAGATGAAGTACGACGCCTGATAGAACAGGGCATCCAACCGGATGATCTTATCTATTATGGTCTGGAATATAAGTATCTGACTCTGTACGTTATCGGCAAACTGACATACGAAGAGATGTACCGGGAACTGGAGATTGCTATTCACCAGTTTGCCAAGCGGCAGATGACCTGGTTCCGGGGAATGGAACGGCGCGGCTTTACTATCCATTGGATGGATGCCGGGCTGCCTATGGAAGAAAAGATTGCTTTTGTACAAGCGAAACTCAAAGGGAATTAGTATCTTTGGGGCTACAAAGACGAAGACTGTGGGGAGAGTACAAAAATGATTATGTAGGACTTTACTAAGAGATAACAATATGAGCGTAGAACCCGAAAAGTGGGGAGTGATATACAATCCCAAAGCCGGCACACGGAAAGTGCAGAAACGGTGGAAAGAAATCAAAGAATATATGGACAGCCGAGGCGTGTCTTATGACTACGTGCAGTCTGAAGGGTTCGGGTCTGTGGAACGTTTAGCAGGCATTCTTGCCAATAACGGATACCGCACCATTGTTGTTGTGGGCGGTGATGGAGCGCTAAACGACGCTATCAACGGCATCATGTCATCCAATGCAGAAGATAAAAGAGAAATCGCCATAGGTATCATTCCCAACGGTATCGGAAATGACTTTGCCAAATACTGGGAAATGACTTCGGAATACAAAGATGCCGTAGATTGCATCATTAATAACCGACGCCGAAAGATAGACGTCGGATTCTGCAACTATTACGATGGTGAAAAACATGTCACACGCTATTTCCTCAATGCAATCAATATAGGTTTAGGAGCCCGTATCGTGAAGATTTCCGACCAGACCAAACGTTTCTGGGGAGTAAAATTCCTGTCCTACCTTATGGCCCTTATCTCACTTTTCTTTGAACGGAAGCTCTACAGGATGCATCTCAAAATAAACGGAGAACACATCCGGGGACGTATCATGACGGTATGTATCGGCAGTGCATGGGGATACGGACAAGCACCAAGCGCCGTGCCGTATAACGGTTGGCTCGATGTATCCGTGATCTATCGTCCGGAACTGTTACAACTCGTATCAGGACTATGGATGCTTATCCAGGGACGTATTCTGAATCATAAAGTTGTGATGCCTTACCGTACCCAGAAAGTAAAAGTACTACGTGCACAAAATGCTTCGGTGGACTTGGACGGACGTATTCTCGACCGGCATTTCCCACTGGACATCGGGATTATGCATGAAGCGATAACATTGATTATTCCAAACTAAAAATAACGATTAACGTTTAGTGATAAGTGATTAGCAAGCTGCGCTATCACTTGCTAATCACTTACCGTTAAGCACTATACACTAAATACTTATGATTGAATTAAAGAATAATCCTGCCGGAAACTTCTTTTTGTTGGCAGGCCCTTGTGTGATTGAAGGAGAAGAGATGGCAATGCGCATTGCCGAACGTGTGGTAAATATCACGGAGAAATTACAAATACCTTATGTATTTAAAGGCTCTTATCGCAAGGCCAACCGTTCACGCCTGGATTCATTTATGGGAATAGGCGATGAAAAAGCGTTGAAAGTGTTACAAAAAGTACACGATACTTTTGGTGTGCCTACTGTTACAGATATACATTCTGCAGAAGAAGCCGCAATGGCCGCCGAATATGTAGATGTACTGCAAATACCGGCATTCCTTTGCCGTCAGACAGACATTCTGATAGCTGCTGCAAAAACAGGAAAGGTGGTTAACATCAAAAAAGGACAGTTCCTGTCTCCACTCGCCATGCGCTTTGCTGCGGAAAAGGTAGTAGAAGCCGGAAATAAGGAAGTTATGATTACCGAGCGTGGAACAACTTTCGGATATCAAGACCTTGTTGTAGACTACCGTGGCATCCCTGAAATGCAAACTTTTGGTTATCCGGTCATTCTGGATGTTACACACTCTCTGCAACAACCCAATCAGACAAGCGGAGTGACAGGTGGTATGCCGCAGCTTATTGAAACCGTCGCCAAAGCCGGTGTTGCGGTCGGTGTAGACGGATTGTTTATTGAAACACATGAGCACCCCGAAATAGCCAAAAGCGATGGTGCCAATATGCTGAAGCTTGATTTACTGGAAGGACTACTGACGAAACTGGTACGGATTCGTGAGGCGATAAAATGATAATTTAGCGGGCGAATGCCCGCTAAATTATCATTCATATAAAAAATAGATCCTTCCTGTGATTTCTCTTCTCCCTCTTCGACAAATAGGTCAAGAAACAATTTTAATTTTCATCAACATGAAACATTTATTTCACAGTTTACTGGCAGTAGCATTCGTTCTATGTGCCGGTTTCCAACAAGCGGTGGCGCAGCAAATGCAGTTTCCGCCCCTTCCCGTGGACAAGAATGTCCGTATCGGCCAATTAGACAATGGCCTGACGTATTACATACGCCACAACAAATTACCCGAAAACCGGGCTGAATTCTATATCGCCCAGAAAGTAGGTTCCATTCTTGAAGAACCGCAACAACGCGGACTTGCCCACTTCCTGGAACACATGGCCTTCAACGGTACTAAGAATTTCCCCGGTGATGATAAAGGCCTCGGCGTCATCCCTTGGTGCGAAACCGTAGGTATCAAATTTGGTACTAACTTAAATGCTTATACCAGCATAGACGAAACAGTTTACAACATCAGTAATGCTCCGATTGACCGCACCGGCGTATTGGACTCCTGTCTGCTGATCCTGCACGACTGGTCTAACTATATCCTGCTCAAAGATGATGAAATCGACAAAGAACGTGGTGTGATCCGTGAAGAGTGGCGCAGCCGCAACAGTGGTATGCTGCGCGTCTACACTGACCTGCTCCCAACTATATATCAGGGTGACAAATATGCAGATTGTATGCCTATCGGCTCTATCGATGTAATCAACAACTTCCCTTATAAAGATATCCGCGATTACTATCACAAATGGTATCGTCCTGATCTGCAAGGTATCGTTATCGTGGGCGATATCGATGTAGACACCGTAGAAGCTAAACTAAAGGCAGTATTCGCCGATGTACAAAAACCGGTAAATCCGGCAGAACGCACTTACTATCCTGTTGCTGATAATAAGGAACCCATCGTAGCCATCGGTACAGATAAGGAAGTAGACGACCCGTCGATTGAGATTTACTTCAAGCAAGACGCGACTCCTGATTCAGAAAAGAATAATGTAGGCTACCTTGCTTCACAATATATGACGAGCATGATCAGCAGCATGCTGGACGCCCGTCTGAGCGAATTGGTTCAGAGTGCTAACCCGCCGTTTACCCGTGCAAGCAGTGACTACAGCGACTTCTTTGTAGCCAAGACCAAAGAAGCCTTTGCACTTTCTGCCTCAAGTAAAGCCGACGGCATTGAAACAGCCTTGAAAACCTTACTACAAGAGACTGAACGTGCACGTCGCTTCGGCTTTACCGAATCAGAATATGCACGCGCACGCGCCAACTATTTGCAGAGTTTAGAGTCTGCTTACAACGAACGCGAAAAGACCAAGCACGGTTCTTACGTAAGAGAATATGTACAGAACTTCCTGAATGGCGAGCCTATCCCGGGGATTGAAGCTAAGTACGCTATGATGAACCAACTGGCTCCGAACATTCCCTTACAAGCCATGAATATGGTAATGCAGCAACTCGTTCCGGATAGCAATCAAGTAGTAATAATTGCCGGTCCTGCAAAAGAAGGTTTGAAATACCCGACAAAAGAAGAAGTTATCAGCTTACTGAAAGGAATGAAAGATCTCGACCTGCAAGCATACGTAGACAAAGTATCTGACGAACCACTGATGAAAGAAGCTCCGAAAGGTGGTAAAATCATTTCTGAGAAAGAAGGCGACATCTATGGTAGTACAAAATTAGTTCTTTCAAATGGTGTAACTGTCTATGTAAAGAAGACTGATTTCAAAGCTGATGAAATCCGCATGAAAGGTACCAGCCTAGGTGGTAAATCCATTTTCCCCGACAAAGACGCACTGAACTTTGCCGTTATAGACAACGTAATTGCTGTAGGTGGTTTAGGTAACTTTAGCCAAGTAGACTTGACGAAAGTACTGGCTGGCAAGAAAGTTTCCGTCAATGCCGGTCTGGGTGCTACCACAGAGAATGTATTCGGTACCTGCTCGCCAAAAGATTTTGAAACTATGATGCAGCTGACATATCTCACCTTCACCGCTCCCCGTAAAGATGCGGAAGCATTCGAATCTTTTAAAAATCGTATGAAAGCTCAATTGGAAAGTGCGCAGGCAAATCCTCTTTCTTCTATAAACGACTCTTTACAGAAAGCAATGTACAATAATCATCCGCGCGTAGTAATGATGAAACCGGAAATGGTGGATCAGATTGATTACGACCGTATCCTGGAAATGTACAACGACCGTTTCAAAGACGCCAGCGACTTTACATTCTACTTTGTCGGAAACATTGACCTTGAAACAGCCAAACCACTGATTGCCGAATACTTAGGTGCACTGCCTGCCATCAATCGTAAAGAAACCTTCAAAGATACGAAGATGAGTATACGCAAAGGTGTGTACAAGAATGAATATGCCAAAGAGCAACAAACTCCTACAGCAACCATCGTATTCCTGTACAGCGGTAAAGCTCCTTATACTTTAAAGAATGACATTTTGCTGAGCTTTGCAACTCAGGTTCTTGATATGGTTTATACTGAAGAAGTACGCGAAAAAGAAGGTGGTACATATGGTGTAAACTGCTATGGCGACTTACAGAAGTATCCGAAAGAACAATTATTGTTGCAGATTGTCTTCCAGACCGATCCGGCTAAGAAAGATAAACTGGCAGGTATTGTAGTAGACGAGTTGAAGAAACTTGCAGCCGAAGGACCGTCAGACGTACACTTACAGAAAGTGAAAGAGTACATGCTGAAGAAGTATGCCGACAACCAGAAAGAAAACGGATACTGGATGAATAATCTGAACGATTACTTCTATTATGGCATGGATATGACAGAAGGATACACGGATATCGTAAATAGCATCACAGCCAAAGATATCCAGAAGTTTGTATCTGACCTGTTGAAACAAGGAAATGAAATCGAGGTAACCATGACGGTACCCAACAAATAGTGATAAAGGATAAGTGATTAGTGATAAGCGAGCGCATTCTTACTTATTACTAATCACTACCTTCCAATCACTCCATTAATCACTAACAACTAATCACTAAACAACATGAATCTATTTCTTGAGCTACGCAGACACGGAAAGTTAGCTGAAAAGCGACATCCGATGTACGAGAAAAGTAAGTTCGGAAAGTTTTGGATGTACTTCATGAGTGTGTTCTGGGCAGGTTATCTCATTTTCTTCGGAACAACATTCGCTTTCGCCTTCGACGGAGGCGCCAAAGAAGCCTATCACGTAATGAACAGCGGCCTAATCTTCATACTCGCCCTGGACTTCCTTCTGCGTTTACCCTTCTTGAAAACACCGACACAGGAAGTTAAACCTTACTTACTGCTCCCCATCAAAAGGAGTCGTCTTATCGACTTCCTGCTCCTACGCTCGGGACTTAACAGCTTTAATTTGCTTTGGCTCTTTCTGTTTGTTCCGTTCGCTATCATCACTGTTACCAAATTTTATGGAATAGGAGGTGTATTGACCTACTGCATTGGTATTTGGTTGCTCATCGTATTCAATAATTACTGGTATCTGCTATGTCGTACGCTGATGGACGAACGCATCTGGTGGGTTCTCTTACCGATAGCCGTATATGGAGGTATTGCAGCTGCACTTTTCATTCCAGATAACAGTCCGTTATTCGGTTTCTTCATTGATTTGGGGGAAGGATTTATCACGGGAAACATACTCACATTTATCTGTGTCCTAGTAGCCATTACCCTCATGTGGTTCATCAACCGGAGCATCATGCAAAAGCTGGTCTACAACGAACTGAATAAGACAGAAGACACTACCGTTCAGGTAAAAACCGTATCCGAATACAAGTTTCTGGACCGTTATGGCGAAATAGGCGAATACATCCGTCTGGAGTTGAAATTGCTACTACGCAACAAGGTGTGCAGGAAATCACTCTATTCCGTTACCGCTATAGTACTGATCTTCAGTCTCACCATCAGTTTTTCTGATATTTACGATGGAGGCTCCCGCGACTTCTTCGTACTTTACAACTATATTATCTTCGGAATTCTGTTCCTCTCACCGCTGATGAGCTACGAAGGTAACTACATTGACGGGCTGATGAGCCGCAAGGAGTCCATCTATTCATTGTTACGTGCCAAATACATCTTGTACAGCATCGCACTCATCATCCCATTCGTGCTGATGATACCGGGTATGGTGACGGGTAGAGTATCTGTACTGGGATGCATTGCCTGGATCGTATTTGTTCCGGGTGCCGTATACTTCTGCCTGTTTCAATTGGCAGTGTACAACAACAAAACACTCGACCTGAATGCCAAAATGACCGGACGGCAAAATGTAGGTACCGGTTTGCAGAACCTCATTTCAGGAGCTGCATTCGGCGTGCCGTTGCTACTATTCTTCGTACTGAATGCGACGGTGGGCAAAGAAATAACCCCATGGATTCTCTTAGTCATCGGCATACTATTCATCGCAACTTCAAGATGGTGGCTACGGAATGTATATCACCGCTTCATGAAGCGCCGATATAAGAATATGGAAGGATTTCACGATAGTAGACAAAAATAATTACGAATATGATAGAGATTAACCAACTTCAAAAAAACTTTGGCGAAAAGAAAGCCGTAGATATCGAGAAATATAGCATCTACCAGGGCGATATGTTAGGATTGGTAGGCAACAATGGTGCGGGTAAGACTACTCTCTTCCGTCTGATACTGGACCTGCTACAGGCAGATCTGGGAAATGTGACAATCAATGATATCGATGTATCCAAAAATGAAGACTGGAAACAATTCACAGGTGCTTTCATCGATGATGGTTTCCTGATTGATTACCTCACTCCCGAAGAATATTTCTACTTCATCGGTAAAATGTACGGTCTGAAAAAAGAAGAGGTAGACGAACGTCTGCTTCCATTTGAACGCTTCATGAATAATGAAGTCCTCGGACAAAAGAAATTCATCCGTAACTTCTCTGCCGGAAACAAGCAGAAAATAGGTATTATCTCCGCCATGCTGCATCATCCGCAATTGCTGATCCTGGATGAACCGTTCAATTTCCTTGATCCGAGTTCCCAGTCCATCATCAAGCACCTGCTGAGAAAATACAATGAAGATCATCATGCCACAGTCATCATTTCAAGTCATAACCTGAACCATACGGTGGATGTGTGTCCACGTATTGCCCTGATGGAGAATGGAGTGATTATCCGTGATATTCAGAATGAGAATAACTCGGCTGAAAAAGAGCTTGAAGACTATTTCAATGTCAGAGTAGAAGAAGAAATTGAAGAAGAGATGATGGAAATGACGGCTCAGGAAACAGCAATTCAAGAAGTGCCCGTTCAGGAAGTGCCCGTTCAGGAAACAATTGTTCAACCGGAAGAGAAAGAGGAACAAGCATGAAGAAATACCTCTCTTATATAGTTGCACTTATCGGACTGACCTTTAGTTTAAGTTCTTGCCATACATCAGCACCTCGTCTCGACTACAAAGCGCTGGCAAAAGCTTCTGTCCGCATGGGAATAGACATAAATAAGGAAGATAACCACAAATTGTACATAGCCTCTGCGGAGTGGATAGGTGTCCCCTACCGCGCAGGCGGTGACAACAAACGCGGAACAGATTGTTCCGGACTGGTATCACAACTCTATAAGCAGGTATACAACATCCGTTTATCCAGAAGCACCGATGAACAACTCAAAGAAAGCAATAAAGTCTCCCGTCGCAACCTGCGTGAGGGAGATTTGGTGTTTTTCACCAGTCGTGCGTCCAAGAAAAGAGTGGCACATGTGGGTATCTATCTTAAAAATGGGAAATTCATACATGCCAGCACAAGTAAAGGAGTTATTGTCAGCAGTCTCAACGAGCAATACTACACGCAATACTGGCTTCGTGGAGGGCGAGTAAAATAATAAGCAATATTCAAATGAACTTTAAATAGAAAAATAATGAAAAAGATTTTAGGTATTCTCCTTTTTATTGGCATCGCACTGAATGCCAATGCACAGTTACTCTGGAAAATATCCGGTAACGGCCTGGAAAAGCCCTCATACATTTTAGGAACGCACCATTTAGCTCCGTTAAGCATAAAAGACAGCATTGCCGGCTTGCCACAAGCTGTAGACGGTACTTCACAAGTATATGGAGAAGTAGTTATGTCCGAAGCGATGTCTCCTGAATTCATGCAAACGATGCAGCAAAACATGATGATGGCGGGAGACACTACCCTTCAAGCTCTCTTTACCCCCGAACAATATGAGTTAGTAGGTAAGGTTGTGAAAGAAAATCTAATGGCGGATATTGCCATGTTAGCTAAAATGAAACCGGCTTTCATCACCCAACAATTGACTCTTATTTTATGTATGAAGCATTTGGGTGGTTTCAACCCACAAGAACAACTGGATACTTACTTCCAGCAACAAGCTATACAGAGTGGAAAGAAAGTAGGCGGTTTGGAAACTCCGATATCACAAATCAACGTACTGCTCAATAGTCAGACATTGCAACGCCAGGCAAATCTGCTTTACTGTTTAGTAAGTGACATCGATAAAGCTATGGATCAAACTAAACGCTTGAACAATGCCTATAAAGCTCAAAACCTGGACGAAATGTTGAAACTGATGGAAGAGCGTGACGGCAACTCTTGTGACCCCCAACCGGGAGAAATGGAAGATCTGCTAGACAACCGCAACAAAGCCTGGATTGAGAAAATGCCTTCAATCATGAAGGAAACCCCTACTCTCTTTGTAGTGGGTGCAGGACATCTGCCGGGAACAAATGGTGTATTGAATCTATTGAAACAAAGGGGGTATACTGTGGAAGCAATGAAATAAGAAAACTATAAATTCTCTCTTTACTAACGTTTCCTAAACACGATAACAATGAAAATACCGGGTGATCGCAAGTGATTTGTGGTCACCCGTTTTTTATAGAGATTTTTTTCAATCGACCAATAAGTTTGTCATCTATAAAAAAACATGAATGTTCCCTATCTTTAAGACCTCCTGATCAAAGTTGCTTTTATCTTTTGCCCTACTTTTTACTTTCGTGCGATAGGTATATACAGTTACCGGATTATATCCCATAAATTCCGCTATCTGCGAACTGTCTTTTATGCCCAACCGGATGAGAGCGTAAATACGCAATTCCGCATTCAGAAGTTCCCCCTCCTTAAATGTATATTGTTGATCCTCCTTAAGAAGTCCATTCAATTCTTTGACGAACGAGGGATATATCTGCAGGAACGCTTCGTCAAATTGAGAATAGAAATC
>ENA-OYHA01000334-OYHA01000334.1-human-gut-metagenome-genome-assembly--contig:-NODE-334-length-14935-cov-4.833132_pt1 | contig 14935 bp, 6 predicted proteins | sample MGYA00243759_ERZ652991 | MGnify/ENA primary metagenome ERZ652991 (study PRJEB26926, sample SAMN06165321) | human gut metagenome | biome: ENVO:00009003; feature: ENVO:2100002; material: ENVO:00002003... | reverse complement strand
CCGTTTGGGATATGATCCTGAAGTTGGTTATCGCAGTGATTTCTGCGGCTGCGGGTGTATTGGGGGCTAATGCGATGACGTTGTAAGAGTGATTTCGCCTCACTTCCGCCCTTCTGAGCATTATTCTCCCCTCTTTCTTCTGTTAACCGGGGGAGAATAATGTCAGTATGGCGGAAGTCTCAATCTATAAACTAATTATAACTATCTATTTTAAAAGAAAAACAATCAATCAATGAAACAACTATTATTATCTCTTATTTTTTGTGGATTTGTTCTAAGCACTCATGCCCAAAATAGCGGACAGGACTCTTATGTCAAATTCCAGGCTCCTACGGTAGCCTCGTTCATGAAGTACATAGATCATCCTGTGGGGCTTTTCCACGGTAATCCGGAAATCTCACATTTGCTTTATACATTAAAGGATGGCGCGGTGGAACTCCCAATCACCTTGCAGTACAACGCTTCGGGTATTAAAGTTACGGAAGAAGCGAGCCAGGTAGGCCTTGGCTGGAACCTGAGTGCCGGCGGCATGATTGTGCAAAATGCTGTGGGTAAATTGGATAAGGAAGAGGACTATAACATCACTTATATCAGCGATTATCCGCAAGGAAGCTTTCCTGCATATATAAATTCATTCAATCGTCTGGGTGATATACTAAAGTATGAAACTTACTATAAAAAAGCAACCGAGTCTCGTCTGCAACCCGATGTATTTTACTTTTCTTTTCCCGGTGGAAGCGGCAAATTCTTTATTGACTACCGCGATGGTAGCGCACATCAGATAGACGCCAGTCGTCCGCTGAAGATAGAAAACATGGGTGGTTGTGAGCAGTGGCAAATTACTACCGAAGATGGCACACGACATCTTTTCAGCGCTCTCCCTAAAGACTGGCAAGAAGTTAACGGCAGTATGGACCCTGTTTCTCGTACTTTCCTTATAGACAGTTCTGTATATCCTAATGGGCAAGTTGTGGGATATGAATACGAAATAGAGGATAACATGACTTTTGGCAGATCGGAGGATGGCGAACATATCGTTCAGAGGTCTGGAAGCTTGACAGCCGACACGCAATGCGGTATTCCCCCTAAGGTAACTGTTTGGAAAACTCAATCGAAAGAAGTTCTATTGAAGTCTATTACCACCGACAACTATATTGTAGAGTTCAAGATGAGCAATCGCATCGACTTGTCAGCCAGCCAGAAATTAGATATGATTGTGATAAAGGCCCGTTCAGCCTCTCAATGGGGCAGTTCCGAACGTAGGATATGCTTCGGTTACACTTATTTTGAGTCTACAGTGGGTGGTAACACATGGTTTGCTCCTAATATGGATACGGGTGACTTCTTTAAACCGGACCACTTGAACAAACGTCTGAAACTGGATACTGTATACGAAGTAGATGCCTCAGGCAAAAAGTCAAACCAACTTTCATTCAGCTATTACAATCCTACCGGTCTCCCGCCCAAGACTTCTTTTGCGGTAGATTATTGGGGATACTATAATGGACAGACAGACAATCAGTATATGATACCGGACTTTACCAACTTGCATTGGGGGCGGTACACTTCCGCGGTGATGCATCAAGCCGGCTATGTAGGAAACCGTGCCTGCAATCCCGCATGCTTGTATAACGGTATGCTGAAGAGCATGCAGTATGCCACCGGTGGTATGACGACTTACAGTTATGAACCACATGAGTATCAAAACAATCAGTTTGTGCCTACTTGTGACGAGAGACGACTGTTGAGTTTCAGTGATGCTCCGTCCATATTGAGCTTGCGCGATCGCAATGTGCCGACAGACAAAACTAACGGTTATTTTAGAGTAAATATAGGCGATAAAGTAAGAGTCCGCTTACGTATATTCAATGGATTGAATACTTGGAGTGAAATGGCGGGAAGTAACTACGCATTACTGTTTACTCCTACCGGTGGCACGATGAGAACCTTTCATGCGGAATTTTTTAATTTAAGCGATATATCGGAATCTTGTCTCAACAGGACTTATGAATTCACTGCGCAAGAAGCGGGAAATTTTCACTTCATAATTTCGCTGCCCGATGCTTTGGGAGACCAAAGCGGCATGCATTCAAAACATGCCGATTTTACAGGAGATGTGTATGTAGTGAACGCCTCGATAGAGACGCGCGGTTATAATCGCGGTGGTGGCGTACGTGTAACGACGGTAAACCATTTTGAAACTTCCAGCACCTCTGTTCCTCCTGTGTTGAGCTACACTTATAAATATCCTCCTACCGAAGGGGTATTGTTTACGCCGATTGCCTTTCATCGTGAATATAAAGATCTGAACTATTATCAAGCAACATACATGGGTGGAAATGAGACTGGTAATTATGGGACTAACGGCATTGAGTTGAGCCTGTCAAGCAATAATTTTCACTCGGCTCCTTATTCTACCGTAGGAGCGGCAGTCTGCTATCGCAGCGTAACGGTACGTAAAACACGCTTTGGTGCCTCACAGGGATATACTGTCCACACTTTTTCTATAGCCAATGAGATTTCCACAGAGTGTTCCTACCAATTGCCCGAGGTGGGTAGTGGCAAACCTCTTTCCATCCAATATTATAGCGAAGCCGATACTTTGCTGAAGTCGGAGAGTTACCATTATGGTGTAGTAAAAAAACACTTTTACTCGGGTGTTACCATTACTGACTATTTCAACCGAAGTCCCAAGTTCTATACAACAGGAGGGTATTATCTTGTACGAATGGTAGGGGGAGATATACGTGATGACTATAGGGGACGCTATGTATCCTTGATTTACGGTATCAAGAGCCAAAGTCATTTACCCAGATTGAAAATAGTTTATCAGGATGGTGTAACTACTACTACCACCTATGAGTATGATGAGCATTGCCAGCTCAAAAAAGAGAGCGTGACGGGCAGTGATGGTAAAGTACTCAGCACATGCTACACCTACCCGTACGACTTCAATTTCGCCCCTTACACCACGATGGCCGGCAAGAATTTCCTGGCCTATCCGGTGGAAGTGAAACAACTGGTAGATGGTAAATTGGCAAGCAGCAAGTTGACACAATATGGAATCTTTGGCAACAAATACTTACCTAAGTCAGTAACTCGCAGCAAAGTTGCAGATCTGGTGAATGATGTGGTTACCTTCTCCTCTTCAGGAGCATCAAGCGCCTATTACCCGGCCGCGGATGTCACATTCCTGAAATATGACACTTACGGCAATCCGATACATATCAATGTAAAGGGTGAAGACATTATCTACATTTGGGGATATGCATACCAATATCCGATAGCGGAAATTCGCAAGAGCAGCTATAGCACTGTACAGTCGGCCTTGGGGCGCACTCCCGAAAGTCTCTCCTCAATGGTGGTGCCATCCGCTCTGGTAACAGGATTGCGTACCAAGCTATTTGAAACACCGGTCACGACTTACACCTATACGCCATTGCTGGGCATGAAAACGATGACTACCCCCAATGGTGAAGTGACAAGCTTTGAATATGACAGTTTCGGCCGTCTGAAGAAGATTCTGGATAATGACAGAAAAATAGTAGAAGAATATGATTATCACTATAAGAACTAAGACATCATGAAACGATTTATAACATTATTAATCTCAATGATAGCCGCTTGCACCGTCAGTGCGCAAGTCAGCACACAGAATTATATCTGCAGCCGTAAGCTGTTGAATAATACGGGTAGCTCTCACGTGGACGATATCAGCTACTTTGATGGCTTAGGGCGACCATTTCAGTCAGTGAATAAGACTGTACAGAACAATGTAACGAAGCAACGCCTGGCGACGCTTCTGGAATATGATTATTACGGCCGCGAAACGAACATGTGGCTTCCGACACCCATTATGGCTGACTATGTGGAGGCAAGCACTTTCAGGAATACAGCTGTAGGAAGCAGCGGTTACAATGATAGCTATCCTTACAGTCAATCCATTTACGAAGCTTCTCCGCTAAACCGTCCATTACAACAGTACGGAGCAGGCAAACAGTGGCACAGTAACAATCGCGCGGTAAGGACAGAGTATTTGGCAAATGCTTCCAATGGTGACCGAGCGTGTAAATTTTATACGGTGAACGGTACTTCTTTAAGTGGAGGCACCGCATACTATGCAGCCAATCTACTGAATGTAATCAAGACTACAGACGAGGACAACAACGTGAGCTACACCTTCACTGACAAGCTGGGGCGTATCGTATTGACCCGCCAGATGAATGGAACGGAGGCACATGACACCTACTATGTCTACAACGATAAAGGAAACCTCTGCTTCGTACTTCAACCGATGTATCAGACGACGGCTGACATTGAATTATATGCTTTCGAGTACAAATATGATGGTCATGGAAATTGCATCTGGAAGAAGTTGCCCGGAGCGGAATATATAGAATATGTGTACGATAATTACGATCAGATGACTTATTCGCAGGACGGAAATCAGCGCAAAAACAATAGATGGACGTACTATCAGTACGATGTGATGGGGCGACCATCAGGTCAAGGAGAGTGTACGGAAAAGAATCGTAACTCCAATCCGGTGCAGCATATTAGAAACTATTATGATGGCTATTATATACTAAGTCAAAGTGGTTTCAATACCCCCGATTTTCCCAAAGGAAATACTTCCTATGTCAAAGGTCGCTTGGCAGGTAGCATCATAAGTGTGCCGGGTAGCGGCAGCAAGATTTATATTGCCTACTTCTACGATATCAAAGGGCGCGTAACGCAGGAGACACGCAGCAATTTGCTCGGCGGTCATGACGTGACAATTACCACCTATACGTTTACCGATAAACCCGCCACCGTAACGCATACACATACGGCAAGCGGAAAAAGTGCCCGAACTGAAGTATATGCATATACTTACGACCATGCGGACAGGATAAGTAAGGTACAGCATACACTCGGAGGAAGTACAGTTACTTTGTATGATACCTCTTATGACAATTTGGGTCGACTAATGGCCAAATCCTTGCATGGTTCTGTAACGAACAAGCTGACTTATACCTACAATCTGCGCGGTTGGTTAACAGGAATCACCGGTACTCACTTCACTCAGAATCTATATTACAACACAGGTGTTGGCACAACGAAGTATAACGGCAGCATCAGCAGTATGACATGGAAAGCGGGCGAAAGTACGATAAGAGGCTATAAATTTACCTATGACGGCCTGGATAGACTACAGAACGCCATCTACGGTGAGACGGCAGATATCAACACCAATGTCAACCGTTTCTCGGAGAAGGTGATGGCCTACAATAAGAACGGTAATATCCTTGCCTTACAGCGGTACGGCCAGACAAGTGCAAGCGCATACGGTCTGATAGACAATTTGAAAATCACTCTGAACGGTAACCAGTTGAAATCAGTGAATGATGCGATTACAACTATGGCCTACAATAACAGTTTCGAGTTTAAGAATGGTGCAAACGCCACTACAGAATATATGTATGATGCCAACGGTAATTTAACGAAAGATTTGAATAAGAATATAACTGATATTCAGTATAATTTTTTAAATTTGCCGGATACAGTCACGTTCTCTGATGGGAGTACTATTTCTTATCTATATAGTGCGGATGGAGTGAAGCTTCGCACGATTCATAAGATTGGCAGCACCACCACGACTACGTACTATTGCAACAATGTGGTCTATGAAAATGGTGTTCAGAAGCTGTTGCTGACGGAAGAAGGGTATCTTTCTTTGAACGATAGCAAATACCACTATTATCTGAAAGATCATCAAGGGAATAATCGGGTAGTTATCAACCAAAATGGTAATGTGGAGGAGACGAATCATTACTATCCATTTGGTGGTGTGTTTGCTTCATCTCAGAATGTTCAGCCTTATAAATATAATGGCAAGGAACTGGATACAAAGAAGGGGCTGAACTGGTATGACTATGGGGCGAGACAGTATGATGCGGCGCTGGGAAGGTTTACGACGATGGACCCGATGGCGGAGAAATATTACGGATGGAGTCTGTATGCATACTGTAAGAACAACCCGATTAATAGGATTGATCCGGATGGGAAAGATGATTATATGGTAGACCACAGAGGACGATTGTTTTTTTCGCGAAAAGTAGCAAATAGTAGTACTGATTACTTATATAATTACTCTGGAAATCCAAAGAATCCTGTTGGTAATAAAAGAATTAAAGTTAATGATACCAAATTTCTTCCTGAGATGTTGAAAATGCAGAAAGAATATGAGGGCTATAAAACTGCCGGTAGTACTCAAAATCTGCAAGATGCTGCAGAAGTATTTAAGTTTGCTGCCGATAATAGCAAAGCTGAATGGAGGTTGGATGCCTATGATGACAATGGAGTAAAAACAGCTGTAGTTGCAACAAAACAGGATTCAGATCATGTTCAGAATGCGGATGCTGCCAGAGCTGGATTGGACGTGAAAGGGAAGCAGATTGTCAATATTCATTCTCACCCGAATCCTTTGGGAACCAAGGGAGGCTCTTCGGATGACATGAGGAATGCTAAGCCAAACCCGACACGAAATGCAGTGTATTTTAAGGCAAACCAAACATTGTATGAATATAATAGTACCCAATCTCAGATAAAGGGAATGCCTGCTAATACTGTGAATGATATTCTGAAACAGATGGGATTAAATAAATAATATGTATAAAAAAGGAATCGTAGTATTTAGCCTCTTATGGCTGCTCTCAGGATGCATACGCAAACCGAATGATGTAGATATGTATCAGAGGGCTATAGGGTATGCGCAGACTCTTGTAGATAGCGGTTATATAACCGATAACTATATTCAATTCTGTGAATTGCAAACAAATACCTCCAGTAGTATATATTCTATTTTTGGTTCGAATGGTCCGAATGCAAATTGTACGGAATATCCATCCCGAATAATAACAGTAGGTGACAAGTGCTTTTGCTTTACAGAATTAGACGAGCCGGAATTATCTGTAGAACAAATATATCGCCTTACTAATGTTTATGATGCAGGTTTGGTCATTCGCAGCAATGATATTTGGTTTCTGGGGATATCGAAAAATGAGAATGCGGGAGCTATGGTGAAGAGATCACCGGATATAGATAATCTCTTTGATTACTCTGAATTATGGCCCTATTTTTCAGGCGGGCAACCTGAAAGGCGTGACTTTTATATGTGGCTGTTTACTCATGATATAGTCCTGTCAGATCCTGTCTATTTGGAGTCAGATAGTCTGAAGTTTCATATAAAGAAAATATGTGGAGATATCTATGTGACAAATAAAACTAACTCTCCGGTTGTCTTATCTCCGGATTCTTTAGATAGGACTTTTATAGTTGCAAATGGTTCCGATACTCTTATGCTATCCTTGAAAGATTCGCTGCCGATTGAAATTCCTGCGAATCATTCTTTGATTTTGCGTTATAAAAGTAAAGAAAATAGCTCTTTTTTTCAGAAGTTGCCGTGCAAAAACACATGGATGTCTTTGTATAAATTATTAGGTGATTCTACTTTTAGTCTTTTAAAAATAAATGGTGAAGCAAAAACGATCCGTTTATTGCATGGTGATCCTCCTTTTAGTTATTTAAGAGATGATTCAGATGAATTTTTGAAGGAGTTTTGGAATGAAGGAATCTTTGATAAAGAACAACGGAGGCAAAGATTTTGGAGAATAAGGGAATAATTTGAAACTAAGGATTTATAATCTGCCCCATCAAAATAATCCCTGCTTACAGATATTCAATATCTGCCAAAGCAGGGATTATTTATTATCGCAAACTACTTAAAGTAACAACTTAAACTTCTGTTTAGTGCAAAGAATAAATTACTCGCTCCCACAGCAAGAACTTATCCGTCTCTTATAGAAAGCTCTTTTTGTCAAACTATATCCACGCCATCTTATACCTTATAACCATCCCGATACCAAGGCTACACCCTTTAGCCCGAAAGGTGTAGCCATAGCGGCAAAAGGGTGTAGCCATCCGACGTAAAGGGTGTAGCCCCGCCAAAGAGCCGCTACAGATACTTCTGATAGACATAATAGATGCATTCCTTTGTAATTCGCCGAATACGGGTTGTATAAATAAACGCTTATTTATCGCTTCCTATTATCTTCCATACAATGGCGTTACCCACGGCGCCTACCAACGGAGCCACGATAAAGAGCCATAATTGGGAAAGAGCAATACCGCCTTCGAACAGAGCCGGACCTATGCTTCGGGCCGGATTTACCGAAGTCCCGGTAATAGGGATACATACAATGTGAATCAAAACCAGCGCCAAACCAATGGCCAGACCCGCAAAGCTTCCTGCACCTTTCTTGGAGTCGGTAGTGCCTAATACCACCAATACAAAGATAAAGGTACATACCGCCTCTGCAATAAAGGCTTGCAGCATTTCGCCGTCGCCGAATCCGTTGGAACTGGTTGCCGTAGGTCCGTCATGCCCTCCCGTAGAAACCAGGGCGAATAGTATGGCAGAACCGAGGATTGCACTGATTACCTGAAATATCATGTACAGGGCAGTATCTTTTCCACTCATCCGTCCCGACATGAACACGCCCAATGTTATGGTAGGGTTAATATGGCATCCCGAGATACCTCCTATAGCTATGCCATAGCCACAACAGACAAACCGAAAGCAAACGCTACACCAAGAGTTCCCACGCCGGCACTCACAGCTCCCGCTGCACTTCCGGCAAACACTGCGTTACCGCAACCCATCAATACGAGGACCATAGTTCCCACCATCTCGGCAATGTACTTTTAAACAAAAAGTTATCAGAAAAAGCAAATAGGCACAACATTTTTTCTATACCCTAGTAGAGCCTGTACGAAATAAGGTTTCATTCATCAATGAGGTATGGCAGATGTTTTTTCCTGTATTCCGTAGGAGTCACCCCATAAATCTGCTTGAAGCATTTACTGAAATGCTGTGAATCTTTGAAGCCGACCTTATAAGCCACTTGGGTAAAGTTGTCCGACCCTTCTTCTATCAGTTCCGCCGCTTTTTTCAAACGTATGTTTTTAATAAGTTCCATTGGTGAGATGCCTATGAGCGTCTTTATCTTTTTGAATAGGGCGGAGCGGCTGATTCCCGCTTCCTCAACAAGCGTATCTACACTCAAGTCCGGATAATCCAGATGTTTGTTGATGAAACAGACAATCCCGTCCAGCAAGTCTTTATCGGCTTGCGGAAGTGAGCGAAGTTCCTCTTTGGAATCGATATTGCTTTCTTCTTTATTTTGTATGAGTTCCGAATAATACAGTGCCTGAATCCGCTTTCTTTGTCTGATGATGTTCCATATCTTGGCTATCAGATAACTCGCACTGAAGGGCTTGGTAATGTAATCATCCACGCCCAACTCCAAACCTTCATTTTGATTTTCCACATCTGCCTTACTACTCAGTAAAACAATTGGTATGTGGCAGGTATAAGTATTGGCTTGTAGCTTCTTGACCATTTCGATCCCTGTCATTTCCGGCATTACAACATCGCTGACAATCATATTCGGCAGGTACTTGATTGCCTTTTCCAATCCCTCTTTTCCATTGGAAGCCGTGATCACACGAAACTCTTCGGAAAGAATCGTATGTAAGAAGAAAAGAAGCTCCTGATTGTCATCCACCACTAAAATGGAACTTTTACCGCAATCCTTACAAGCTTCCCCCTCTTCTGCTTCGTAATCGTCTCTCAGAAAAAGAGTATCACTTTGGGACAGTTGAGGCCGTTCATCATAATCTGATAGAATGAACTCCGTTTCCGGTGCAAAATGCTCTTTCCCTTTACGAAAGTAGATGGTGAAAGTGGAACCCTCGTTTATTTTACTCTGTAAGGTGATTTTGCCTTTGTGTAACTCTACCAGTTCCTTTACTAAAGATAGCCCTATGCCTGTACTTTGTTTCTTGAAGATGTCGGAACTTACATAATTCTCGAACCGGTTGAAGATGCTTTTTTGTTTTTCCTGACTGATGCCATATCCCTGGTCGGATATTTGCAGAATGATATTGGTGTCAGTTTCTTGAACAGACAGATGTATGACTGTCCCTTTGGGTGAATATTTAAAAGCATTCGTGATCAGGTTGAAGAGAATACTTTCCAATTTATCCGGGTCTGCCCATAAAAAAAGAGGTGATTCTTTAGATTCAAAGGTGATTTCACTTTCCCGTTGAATGGCAATTGACTGGAAATTATTTATAATATGTTCGATGAATGGGGCTATTTCTATTCTTTGTACCGTAAGTTTGGACTCATTCTGTATCTTTTGCAAATCGAGTACCTGGTTAATGATTTTCAGTGTATGTTTGGTGTTCCGCTTTACCAGAGCCAGGTCTTGCTGAATGACAGGATTCAAACCTTTTTGTGAGAGCATGTGGTCTATGGGGGCTACAATCAGTGTGAAAGGAGTGCGTAACTCATGAATGATATCTGTGAAGAATTTGGTTTTTATATCTAAGATATGCTTCTCTATTGCAACCCGGTTTCTGAGTTTATAGATAACGAACAGGATATATGCTGAAATGGCGACAATGAGGAAAAATAGAATGATGTACAGTATAATGCCATAAATGGATTCCCAAAATGAAGGCAATATGGTGATGGAAATTTCCTTTATCTTATTGCTCCATACTCCGTCACTGTTGGTTGATTTGACTTGGAAGCAGTAGTTTCCTTTAGGAATGTTTGTATAGACTGCCATGCGGTTGTTTTGCACGTAGTTCCAGTTGTCAAAGCCTTTCAGACGATAGGCGTACTCTATCTTATTGGGGAATTTCATGTCCAGCGTCTCATAATTGATGCTGAATGAGTTCTCCTTGTGGCTGAGGGTGATACCGGAAGACTGGTAGGAGGATTTCTTTTTCTCTCCGTTTATGTGGATATCCGTAATGAGGAGATTGGATGTATGCGAATCCCGCTTCATATTTTCGGGGTTCATTGATAATAATCCCTTGTCTGTTCCGAAAAGTATTTCATTGTTTGAAAGGCGGCAGGCTCTGCTTTCGGTGAGCAGAAGTCCTTCGGGCAGGAACCTGCTGTCGTATATTTCGATAGAGTCATTGCCTGTAAACAGCCGGTACAAACCATTTTCCGACGGAATCCATAAATTACCTTCGTGATCTTCCGTCAGCGTCAGCGGGACATTGGAAATCATTTGCGGGGAAGAGTAGTTCTTGAAGATTCCATTGTTCTGCTTATCGAATCCCGTCAGCTTATCAAGACCTCCGCCAAAAGTCGCGATAAAGACTTCGTGTTTGCTGCTTTCGAACACGTCATATACATTATCGCAGCTCAGGCTGTTCTTTTCGTTACAGTTACGCACAATGGGAGTGTATGCCAGTTTGCCGTTACTCCACTTGCAGAGCAATACTCCCGATGTAGTGGCCAGCCAGAGGTTGTCCTGATGGTCTATACAGATGTTCTTGATTCTCGAAAAGCGGGCTGGATAATCCGGTAGTTCATTGCCCGGGTGTATGAAACGCCCGTCCCGGTCTATATAGTTGATTCCGCCTCCTAATGTGCCGATCCAGATTCTGCCCAGTTTATCCTCTTTTAGTGAAAATATGGAGTTGCAACTCAGGCTGAACCTGTCCACAGGATCATTCTTATAGTATTTGATCCGGTAATTCAGTTTGCCATTGGGGATTAATCGGATGAGGCCTTTGTTGCGTGTCCCTATCCATATATTCCCCTTTTTGTCTTGCAGCAAGGCGTATGCGGCATCGAAATTCTCCGCTTGTCGGGATAATCTGCCGGTTGAGTTCAGAAAGCCGATGAACAGCTTGTTTCTGTCATATACTTGTATGTCTCCGTTTTTGCTTCCAACCCAGATGTTGTGGTCTGCATCTTCCATGATACTTCTCAATTCGTTGGTAGATGAGTACTCTGCCAGGTCAGGTACGGAGAGACTGAAAAGGTCTTTTTTGAAAGATACTTTTATAAGTCCTTTCGGCTGCTTGGCTATCCAAAGATTGTTCTGCTTGTCGAAGTATATTTTCTTTATTTTCGGTGGATTTGAGTTGTGGCTGGTTCTGCTGATGGGAAAAAAGAGGAATTCATCTGACTTCTCATCGTAATAATTGAGTGCTTCGTTCTTGGAGAAAACCCATAACCGCCCGTCATGGTCTTGTGATATCTGCCGTGGAGAATCGTCATACTTCTGCATCTTCAGCTGGTAATGCTTGCGGTAAGTGCCGAGTGAGTCGATGCGGGTAATCATTGTCGTGTTTTTATAGGCTATCCATATGTGTTTCTGGCTGTCTTCCACATACAGTGCATTCACTTCATTGCTTAACAGCTGGTTTGAGATCGTATAGTGTACTCCTTCTCCCCGATAACCGTCTGTCAGGAAGAAGCCGTCATTTTCTGCCGTGATAAGCAAATGCTTGGAATCATAGGCTTTGACTCTTGTCAGAGTGGCGGAAGTATTGAACTTCATTATTGAATAATCGTCTTTCCTGGGGTCGTAAATATATAGTTGTCCATTGTCGGCACCGATTATAAACTTGTTTGCGTATTTTCTGAAACTGTGGAAATGCTTTCGGGTAGATAGGGCTAGGGTCAGTTTGCTATTTTCCTTGGAGTATTTATAAATGCCTTTGTCAGAGATAATCCAGATGATCTCTTTGTCCTGCACGAGACTGATCACCCTGCGGACTCCATGCGAACTGCCCAGGATCTGGCGGCAAGCCATTGCTTGCTCGTCCGGAGTAATTCTCAGTAAGCGTCCGTCCGACTGGAACAACCAGGTGTCCCCGTCAGAAAGAGTAAATATGTTTTGGACAGGAGCTGTCTGCGACGTAAAGCGGTGGAACTTGTTGTTTTCCGGATGAAAGCGGTACAGGAAATTCTGGTCATCCAATAGCCAGAGATGGTTGCGGGCATCTATCTTTATATCGTCAATCCGGTTGGTTGGTAAGTCATTCGCATCACCGGGCATCACTCTGTAGGTCTTGAATGAATGTCCGTCAAAACGGCAGATTCCATTCCAGGTAGTAAACCACATATATCCGTTTCTATCTCGGGTGATGCCGGTTATGGTTTGTTGCGGCAGTCCGTCTTCAGTGCTGTATCGGGTAATTGTGTACTGAAGTTGTCCGGAAACAGAAAGGCAGAACAAAAGTAATAGTGTCGACAGGCGTAGTCTCATTTTGGTACTAATTGGTTTTTAAATCGAAATAACAGGTTCATAGCTGTATGATAGACGGACAAACACAAATTTTGTACGCTCATACAAAGTTAAAAAAATACTCTGGGGTAGTTTTGCGATAAGTAACCTTTAATTAATTAAATTATTTTGAATTGATGAAAACATCTATCAACTTGAGAAACATGCGAATATTGCTTAGTATGCTATTCGTTTTCCTGAGTGTCAATGCCGTTGCACAGAACATTACGGGAACTGTAAAGGACAGCCAGGGAGAGCCCATCATCGGGGCTTCCGTAGTAGAAAAAGGGACAAGTAATGGAGTAGTTACCAATCTTGAGGGTAAGTTCACCTTGAAAGCCTCGGGCAAGTATCCTATTGAAGTATCCTATATGGGATATAAGAAACAGGTGATAAACCTGAAAGGGAAAACTTTTTTGAACATTGTGATGCAAGAGGATGCGACTTTGCTGGAGGAGGTGATTGTGAGCACTGGTTATGGTTCGCAGAGGAAAGCCGACCTGAGTGGCTCTGTCGTGTCGGTAAGTAAGGAAGACATAAAGGGGACTCCGACAAGCAATGTGATGGAGGCTCTTCAAGGTAAAATTGCGGGTGCCGATATTATGATGGGGTCCGGTGCAGTAGGCGAGGATGTGGATATCTTATTGCGTGGCTCTCGTTCCATCAACGGAAGCAACGAACCCCTGTTTGTCATTGACGGTGTGCAGGGAGCCAGTTACAACCAGCTGAATCCAAATGATATTGAGCAGATTGATGTATTGAAAGATGCGTCGTCAACTGCTATTTACGGTTCGGCGGGTGCCAATGGCGTCATCATTATCACAACCAAAAGAGGCGCGGCCGGGAAAGTTACAGTCAACTTGGATGCCAAATATAGTATTTCGGGAGGAGCCAATTTCATACATGGTATGATGGGAGATGAATGGTACCGTTATCAGACCGAGCTCTATCGGACTAAGAACGGGGAATATCCGGAGAACTTCTTCCAGATGTTTTCTTCTGAGGCTATACAGCAAGCTTATGAAAACAATCAATGGATAGACTGGATTGATGAGGCTACCAAAGGAAATGCTTCTCAGAAAGATATAAACTTGTCATTGAGAGGCGGAAGTGACAAAATCAAAATATACACTTCATTTAGCTATAACAATACGCAAGGTTTGCTCTCTAACGAAAACCAGACGCGTTACGGAATGAGGTTTAATGTGGATTATCAAATCCGGAAATGGGTAAAGATAGGTGCGAGCTCGGCGCTCACCTATACGATCAAGAATTCGCGGGGCAAGAATATTTTTACTAAATCGCTGACTGCCTTTCCTCTGGGTAAACCTTATGATGACAATGGCAACATCAATGTTGAATTTATAGAAGGGGAGACCTCTCCATTCGGAGATGAAATGGAGAATCAATATGCCAATCAAACACGTACGACTTATGCCAATGTCAACGGTTATCTGGAGATTACCCCACTGAAAGGATTGTCATTCCGCTCACAGATCAGCACCACATTGAATAGCTCCCGCAATGGGCAATATATCGGTGAACATTCATTGCAGGGAGTGGAAAATGGATATTCCGCACCGTATGCCTACATCAATAACAACTATGGCTATAGCTATTTATGGGATAATGTGCTGACTTATAAAATCGAACCGTTTAAAGGACATAAAGTCACGCTGACCGGTGTAACCTCTTATAGCCATGGCCAAAGTGATTCTAATAACATGCGAGCTTCCGGTCCTGTCTCTTATACACATCTCCGAGCCCACGAGACGGACTCCTATCTCGTA
>ENA-OYHA01000333-OYHA01000333.1-human-gut-metagenome-genome-assembly--contig:-NODE-333-length-14935-cov-6.311895_pt1 | contig 14935 bp, 14 predicted proteins | sample MGYA00243759_ERZ652991 | MGnify/ENA primary metagenome ERZ652991 (study PRJEB26926, sample SAMN06165321) | human gut metagenome | biome: ENVO:00009003; feature: ENVO:2100002; material: ENVO:00002003... | reverse complement strand
CGAGATAGGAGTCCGTCTCGTGGGCTCGGAGATGTGTATAAGAGACAGGAATAATTTATATCTTTACCGCAAATTAATCAATTTGGATATGAAAAAGAAACTTTTAGAAGCGTTAAAAACCAAATTTGTGGGTGTTGACGAGGCCATTCTGGAAAGAATTGCAACTAAAAAGACGGAAGGTGTGACGGATGAAAGTCAGATTACGGGAATTGTAGACGGCATCAACTTTCAAGACGTAGTTAAATCCTACGGGGACTACCGGGCTAATGAAGCAAATGTTTCCTCTATTAAAAACTATGAGGAAAAACACGGTTTAAAGGACGGGAAACCTATAACAGCAGGTGGTGAAGGTGCAGATGGTAACAAGGGAGTTAAGACGAGTTATACAACGGAAGAGTTGGATAGCTATTTTACTTCAAAGTTGGAAGCTGCAATTAAGCCTTATAAGGATGAGATTGAAACTCTTAAAAAAGATAAGAGCCAGACTGATCGACAAGCTGCCATATCTAATGCGATGAAGAAACTGGGATTGACAGAGGATGAAATGCAGTTCGTTACGGTTCCGGAAGATAAAGATCCGGAAGAGTATTTAACGGGGTACAAACAGCACCTCATTACAAAAGGCTTGAAACCTGCAGAAGACAATGGGTCGCAAGCGTCTGATTCACAGGTGCAGGATGCTGTAGCTGCTGACTGGTTGAAATCTTTAGGTGTTCCAGAACAGAACGTTTAATGTTTAATTTACAAATGACATGAAATTTAGAAAAAAGCAAGTTGGTGGATTTCGTCCTATCTGCACTGGTTCTCCGGCTATCGGAGTAGTAGGTGGATTTAATCTGAACAAGGAGAAGGTCAACTATCCGGTTGGCGTTATTATTCCTTCTGCTTCTCTTGCCGAGTATGATGAAACATCGTCCCGGCAAGTTGTCGTGTTGAAAGCATCCCGTGTTGTAGCAATTGATGCAACCGATGCGAAGAAAGTCTCTTTGCAAAATGATGAATTCCTTTCTCCCATTTTCATGGTCGGGGATCATGTTGCAATGAACGATTCCGGCAATTTCGAAGATACTGCAAGTATCACGAAAATTATTAATGATCGTAACGGCTTTGTTATCGTACTTGATAAGGCTATTGCTGGCTTGAAGGTTGGTGATGCTTTGTTTGAAGTGATTGAAGGAACTGCAGAGGGTGAAAGTAAAGCTCCGGCTGTTTTCCCTATCGAGCATCCGCAAGGAATTACTGTGGGAGCTGAATCGATGGGGACTTATATCGGTCTTGATGAGGTATCTGTGGACGTTGCTATCAATTCTAAGGGAGAAATGTACTACAAAAGACGTATTCCCCCTATTCCAGAGAAGTTCATTCAAGGAATGTGCTTGAAAGACAACCCAAACATTCAATTCACTGATTCTTACTAAGAAAGGAGGCTATAAATGAAATCTATTTTTTCGACTTTTAAAATCAATGACGTAAAAACAGGGAAGCCTATTGACTTGATCGGCACAATGCAGATCATGTTTGATAAAGCAACTCTGGAAAATAAAACGCTTTGGGAACAGACCTACGTTGATCGTTGGTTCGATTTCCGTCCTCCTCAACTAGGTTTGACTGCCGAAGGTATCATGGGGAAATATAGTGTTCGTATCCGTGCTTCTATCATCGGAAACGATGCTGATACTCCATTACGCGCTGGTAGAGGGTTTGAACTGTGGAACGGTGAGATTCCCCGTGTAGGACACAAGTTCAAAACGGATGCGAAGACATTGCGTACCATGCTGATGGTTTACGAAAATAATCGTATTAATCCCGTTCAGAAGTTGAAGGAAATTCAGAAATGTTTGTTCGGTGATTACAAAGATGCTTATCTCGGTTGCAAGGATGTGGCCGATGAAATTATTCTGAAAGCACTCTCTGGTGGTGGTATGGCTATTTTCGACCCGGCTATCGATAATCCGGAAGGACGTAAGTATCTGGTTGATTATGGCATGCCAGAAGAAAACAAACAGATGGTTGATTCTGATAAGGAATGGACCGAGGAGAATATTGATAATGTGGCTATTGATGCAGTACGTATTCTGCAGAAGATTGTTTATGAGTATGCCAATAAAGGCGTTACTTTCGAAACATTGTTGATGGCTCCTGTTATCAAGTATTGGATGATGCGTAGTATCGGTTTACGTACTGGCTATCTTGGTAAAGATAAGAATACCCGTTCTCTGACAGAGGATGAATTCTCGGCTTATCTGAAATCCATGAAGATTCCTAATATCATCGAAATCAATAAACGGACTGCTTACCAGAAAGACGGTATTTCTACCAATATCAATCCGTGGGATGATAATGTAATTGTATTTATTCCTAAAACGGATGATGGTAAGCTTGGTGAAGTACAACCTGCTTTCGAGGACAATGCTATTATGCCAGACCCATCTGTTCAATACACAGATGCAGGAGATGGCATTCGTATTGCAAAATGGACAACAGGCGAATCTACAGGACAACAGGCTGCGGAGTATACACAAGGCTCTTGGCGTGCAGTTCCTATCATCTCATGTATTAACGCTATCGTTAATCTTAAAGTTAGAAACACGAGTGTTCCATATCCTGACGGAGAAGAAATTCCTGTTGGTTAAAAAAGTGTTGTATGAAACTTATAGCAATTAAAACATTTCGTGATAAAGAAACTGGTGGACTTTATCAACCTGGCACAGTAATTAGTCATTTCGACGAAGAGCGTGCAAAAGATGTGATTAAGCGTAAATTAGCGGTAGAGGTGAAGACTTCTAAAGTTGTAACTGACATTGATCTATCTAAAGGAGCTAAAGAGGTTATTTCTTTGGTAGTTTCATTCACCGATGTTGAGAAACTGAATGAGTATCTTGCATCAGAGAATGCGGCTGAAAAACCTCGCTCAACTGTCGTTGATGCTATTCAGGCAAGACTTGAAGAATTGAAGAAATGACAAATTCGGAGGTATTCATAGCTAAGTGTTTGCACTACAATCCTTCTCCGTTAACGGTGAAAGATTTGTTGGATGATGTGGGGTTGAAACCGGAAGACGATTGCACAGATAAGAGGAAAGTTGTGTCTGCCGTACTTTCCTACTTATCAGGAATGCGTACCTTGTCTTCTGAAAGTGAGGCTGATTGTTCCAACTCGTATGATATTGTCGGCTTGACAAAGCACATATCGATGCTTTGCAAACAGTTTAGTTTCGATACCTCCGAGTTTCTTTCTGGTGATGTGACAGAGATTGAGGACGGTTCTTGTATGTGGTGAGTGATATGTGGTATGAAGATAAAATAGAGTTGTATGTTCCAGGTGAAGGCTCCCATGATGAGAACTTTAATCCCGTGCGGATTCCGGAATCATGGTTTCCCCTTGGAGACTGTAAGATTCACGGGAATTCGTCTGCAAAGACTGTTCCGGCTGCCGATGGAAAAGACTTCGTCTATAGCTATCAGATTACAATGTATGTTCCTGCGATTATCCCGGTGCTGAATGACAAAGTGCGCATAACTAAAGCTGACGGTTCTATTTCCCAAAAGGTAATGACGGTTGCCGGTTGTGGCACTACGAAAAGAAAGTTGAGCATATTTTTATGAGTTGGAAACGAACAGGAGATTGGGATAAGGTTCCGTCTATATTAGAGGAAGCGGTTAAACGTGTTGAGCGGGCGGTGCTTTTCAATCTCTATGTAATTGGTGAAGGTTCAGTAAATCATGCTCGTGAACATGGCACTTATAAAGACCGTACAAGCAATTTGCGCAACTCAATAGGTTATGTGATTGCTTATGATGGTGAAATCATAGAATACGGCTTTAAAAAGAGTGCAGAGATAACAGACAAAAAGGCTTTTCTTGCTGACTATAAGATTCAAGAGATGATCGGTGATTCGGGGTTTGATTTGATAATTGTAGCAGGTATGAATTATGCCAGACCTGTAGAGAACCGGGGATATGATGTACTATCATCTACTGAAAAGTATTTGAAACGGGAGGTGCAGACTAAAATTAGGAGGATTCTTTCTAAAGCAGGATTTAATCAATGACAGGACAACAGGCTATAACTGAAATTTGTAAGATGCTCACTACTGGAAATGTTGGCGTTCAGATATTCAAGAATAGGAGGAAGAATAATTTTTCCGGCTCTGAATATATTGTAGTCAATCATCTTCCGTTTCCGCAAGAAAGCGGACTGCAGGAAGGCTATGCTAATATCAACATCCATGTGAAAGATATCGATACAGGAGAGCCGGATAGTGGAAGAATAGATCAGATTTCAGCACTTGTTTTACCCCTGTTCAAAGAAACGAAGGATGCCGAGGAGAATGCTTTCACTATCCGTTTGGGTGCTGAATTCTCTCTCTATGATGATGATTCGTTCTTTCCGGATGAGGACGGAACGAGTTACCAGAATTTTAAAATTAAAGTATTGTATTATAATTAAAATGGTTAGTTATGTCAAAAACTGCGGTATATGGTATTGAATACCTGAAATTAGCTCCGGCTCTTGAATCCGGAGAAACAGCCGGAACTTATCCGGATTTTGAGAAGGAAGCTGTTAAGTTTCTTGTTACGGCAATTGTGAAAGATTCTATGTCTTTCAACGACCAAGCCCCCGGTGATACGGATATCGAGGTCGAGGATATGAATACTCTCTATGCCTCTCTTCCTTCGGATGTCGGTAGCGAGGGCTTCACAGTCCAAACTTACGACATGGGTGAGGAAGCCTACAAATATCTAATGGGATATACAAAGAAAGAAGAGTGGAATGAAGAAACGCCTGGTTTCTCTCTCGCTAATCAGGGCGTGGAGTTGAAAACGAAAGATTTTCAAGACTTCCCTTCTCGTATCTTCCAATGGGCTCGTATGAAGGTGAAAGTTACCAAAACAGGAAGCATCGGTAAATCGGGGTTCCCTAACTTCAATCTTGAATTCAAGAAACTTGCCAACCTTAATAAAGAAGGCAAGGAGGTAAGCGGTGCAAGAAATAAAATCTATACGGCACCAGTCGTTCCGGAAGGATAAAAGGGAGCGGAATAGTTCAGTTGGTAAAACGTTAGGTTGCGGGTTACTGCCTAAATGTCGCCGGTTCGAATCCGGCTTCCGCTGCATAGTTTTTAGGTGAAAAGATGATTGTTGAGATGTGAGTAGGGATAACAAGCATTGTGCATCATCGAAAAGGTTGTTGTAAATGTCCCGGTCATTACGGGCCGGGACTTTTTAATTTGAGGTAAAGATGGAAAAAGACAATGTACAAAAGCAAGTGGCCGACACTATTGCAGAACGCCCAATTTTTCTTTGGTTTGGTATGATTCCTTTCATGGTTAGACCATTGACGTTTACACAGTTGTTTGATATTGGTTCTATTTCGAAGGATATGAAGGAAGTAGACCAATCGAAACTAAATGGTCGGACAAGCGTGTCAGCCACTCTTGTATATTATGAAGAAGCGGATAGAATGTCTGATATTGCAGTAATGACGATCTTTCGTGCTACTTGGAAGAGAAAACTATTTGGTAAATTCATCAAGAAAAGATTAACGGTTCGCAAATACAAAAAATTGCAGGACTATATGGCACAGACTATGGATGCCACTTTTTTTTTAAGCACTATCATTTTCCTAAAAGGTCTAAACGAGACAACGAAACCGACGAATACACCAGAAGCGACAGCCCTTGGTCAACAATTAGCGGAGTGATGAAATACTACCGTATGAGTTATGAAGAGGTTGTCAACGAAAGGTCATATTCCAATATCATGTTACTCAATGCGGCTATTCCAGGTACTAAGCCAAAGGAAGAAAGAGAAGAAAAGGCAAAGGAACTTCATGCTAACGAATATTTTGCTCAATTTATGTAAAGATGGAGACACAGGGAACAATAGGTATTAAGGCTACTCTGGATATTTCTGAAATGCAGAGAAACGTTCAGAAATACGTTCAGAATATTGATATGATGCAGGACCATACAGATACAGCTAGCCAGTCTGTTGCCAGGTCTTTCTCGCAGATGAAGGCTGCCGGTATGGCTTTCTTATCTATTGATATGGCGAAGCGTCTCGCTTCTGAAATGGTTTCAGTATATGGGACATTCCAACAGCTTGAAATCAAATTTACCTCGATGCTCCAGTCGGGGGAAAAGGCTCAAAAGTTGATGAGTGAGCTCGTTAACTTTGCTGCTACTACTCCTTTTGATTTGAAAGGTGTTTCTCAATCTGCTACACAGCTTGTCGCATACGGGACGGCTTCCGAAGATGTTATAAACAAACTTACTCGTTTAGGGAATATTGCGGCCGGATTAAGTCAGCCTATTGGTGACCTTGTGTATCTTTATGGTACAAGCATGACCCAAGGCAAACTAATGACGCAGGATTTGAATCAGTTTGCCGGACGTGGTGTGCCTATTTTCTCCGAACTAGCAAAGGTTATGGGAGTGAATAAGGATGAAATCAAGGATTTGGCGGCAGAAGGTAAGATTGGTTTCGACAAGTTAGAGCAGGTTGTTGATAACCTGACTAATAAAGGGGGAATGTTCTTCAACCTCATGCAGGAACAATCTAAATCCGTATCCGGTAAAATTTCTAATATTGGTGATAATCTTGATATGATGTTCAATGAGATTGGACAGGAAAGTGATGGGGTTATTAATGCGGCTTTGGATGGAACTGCTTATCTGATTGAGCACTACCGGGAAGTTGGTGCCGCTCTTGCTGCCCTTGTTGCTTTGTATGGGGTCCAGAAAGCTGCTATTATTGGAGTTGCAGCGGTTCAGAACACGGTTACTGGTATTAAGTATACTGCCGAGATAGCGGAACTTTCAAAATTAATTCCTGCGAAAGAGAAGTCCGCAAATGCAGATTTGGAACAGGCCGTAGCAAGTGGAAGATTAACACAGGCAAAAGCAGAATTGATTGCATCTATGCGTGTGGAAGCTGCCGCAAATGTGGAATCTTTGCGTTTAAAAGCATTACAAGCTAAAGCACAATACGAAGAGGCTGTCAATACAGCGGGGCTTGCTGCTGCCAATCTTGAAGCAGCTGAACTAGAAGTAGCAGCGGCTAACATGAAATATAATTCTGCATTAAGAACTGGTAATGCTAGAAGTATAGAAAATGCAGAGACACAACTTGCAATAGCGGAGAGCAATAGATATTCTGCATCAAAACAACTTGAAGCGGCAAGAACAAATGTAACGACAGCCTACACAAACTCTTCGACTGCAAGCAAAGTGGCAGAAACTGCAGCTACTCAACTTAATACAGTGTCTCAAAATGTTAATACGAGATCAACAAATTTTTTGGCTGTCGCTAAGACGAGATTAGCTGCGGCATCAAAAGCATTAGGTTTGTCAATGCTTACAAATCCTTATGTATTGGCTGCGGCTGCTATAGTTGGGTTATCTTATGGAATCTATAAACTTATTACTTATCAGACGGATGCGGAGAAGGCACAGGTGAAATTGAATAAGCGTATACAGGAATTCAATTCAGAAACGAATGCTGAACAAGCAGAAATAGATCGGTTATTCGGCAAACTAGATAAGGCTAAGAAAGGTACAGAAGATTACGATGATGCAAAGAAATCTATTTTAGATAAGTATGGTGAATACTTGAAGGGTTTAGGTGATGAAAAAAACGCTTTAGATGATGTTGCGAGAGCATATGGGGCTGTTAGTGCGGCCGCTAAACAGGCGGCACTTGATAGAGCTATTGCGGATTCTCATTCTACAGCTCAAAAAGATTGGGCGGATAAACAGGGTGAACTTACTGGAGATTTGGAAAAAGCTATTCGAGATTCGGATAAGTTCAGAAACAAGAAAGGCTCTGAAAGGGAGATTGCTGCAATTATGCAGATGATAAAGAATGATTTGAAATCAGGTGGTGGGTTATCTTCTGAAACTCAAAAAATAGTAGATACATTAACTAAAGAGTTTACAACCTCTACTACTATTGCTCCGGGCATATCAACAGAGGAAACAAGAGTAGGAAATGATGTTCAGATTTATATTGATCGCATGATTGCGAATAACAAACTGCTTGAGAATACTTATAAAGATATTCATGATAAATTAGGTTATGATACTAATGAATATATCAATCTGACAGCCGAACAGATTGCAAAAGATATAGCTATGTATGAGGCTGCTCTTGAACGCTTCAACAAATCAGGAAAGAAACAAGTTGTTATCAAACATGATGGCTCCGTCAGTAATCTTATGGGGGAAGGGGAGATGCTGAATAATATTCGTTTGTTGAAAGAAGCGCAAAAGAATCCCAAAGATGAAATCAAAGAGCCAAATGTCACGAAAGAGATTGGTGAAGCTACAAAGAAAGTTGCGGACCTCAAGCAGGAAATAGAAGATTTGCGGAGTGGTAAGGGGAAAGCTGATGTAGGGAAAACTATAAAATCAACTATTGAAGATAAAGCTAAAGAATTGAAAGAAGCTGAATCCGCCTTGGCTACTCTAACCGGTGATGATAAGTAAACTGTTAACTCTAAAAAGAAGAAACAAGAAGAGGTTAATAAGTTAACAGTAGAGCAAGCCGAGCTCCAGCGGAAGATTGATGAGCAGAATCAACAGGATATAGAGAAAGCTGTACAGGCTGAACTTGAACTCTCTCAAGCTAAGATTGATGCCATGGACGAAGGTTTCAAGAAACAGCAGGAACAAATTCAACTTAATTATCGGAAAGCCAAAGCAGACAACGATCGTCGTACTGCTGAATATGTAAAGGACCAACAGGACACGGAGCGTAAAGAGTGGGAGAAAGAACATCCGAAGTATAAAGAGGAAGGCCTTGTTTTCGTTCCCAAAACAAAAACTAAAGAGGACCTTTCACAGAAGAAACAGGATACGCTAAATGAATATGATAAGGTTGCTGTTGAGACAAGGGAAAAGGCGGAAGCAACTTTATCCAAAGCTCTTTTGGAGCAGTACCAGAATTACACCGATGAAAGGCTTGCAATCGAGAAGAAGTTCAATGATGATATTGAAGCTCTTCGTATTCAAAGGGAGAAGTTTCAGAAGGAAGGCAAAACAGAGAAAGTTCAGCAGACAGACCGTTCAATAGCACAGGTTACAAAAATGAAGGGTGAATCCCTCATGGGGTTTGATTATGAACAGTTGAAAAAATCTCCGGACTATATACGTGCCTTTGAGAATTTAAAGGAAACGTCTACTGAAACATTGAATTCCCTTCTTACTCAATTTGAAAATGCAAAAAGTGCGGCAGCGCAAGTTTTGTCCCCCGATCAACTTCGCGAATATACGAGTACAATTCAGTCCATCATGGACGAATTGGATTCCCGTAATCCGTTTCAGTCATTATCTGATAAGAAGAAAGAACTAGCAGAAGCGGAGGAAGAGCTAGCTAATGCACAAATTGAGTTAGAAAATGCCAAGGTAAAGGCCGAAGCAGTCAAAGGTGGTTCTAAGATTGAAAATGGGATTTCTTCATCCAAGTATAATCCTGCAACCGGTAAGATTGAATCTACAAAAGCTTATTTGTCCGAAGCGCAGGCACTTGATCTAGTAAAGAAGAAAACCGAAAAGTATAATGCGGCAAAAGATAAGGTTGTAAAAAAGGACAATCAGGTAAAGAAGGCGGAAAAAGAAGTTAGAACACAGATTTCGGAGTTAGCGGATACCATAGACGAACTGGGTAAATCGATTGGCGGTCCGGCTGGTGAGATTATTTCCCTTATTGGTAGTATTGGCTCATTTACAATGACTGCAATGGCAGGGGTTGAAGCTGCTGCCGATACCTCTGCTAATGCAATAAGTACTGTTGAAAAGGCATCTGTTATTCTTGCTGTTATCAGTGCGGCTATGCAGGTAGCAATGAAAATCTTCGACCTGTTCGGCAAAGACGACACAACAGAAAAGTATGAGAAAGCGAAAGAAGCGTATGAATCCTATATCAATATACTCGATCGAGTAATTGAGAAGCAACTTGAGCTAGCGGAAACTCTTACGGGAGACACGGCAAACGCTGTATATGAAGCAGCTATCGCCAATATAAAATTGCAAAGCGAGAATGCAAAAGTACTAGGCAAACAATATTTGAACTCTGGTGCTTCTGGAAAGTCACATTCAAAGGGGTATGATGAAGTAGATGATATGTCCGGTGAAGGCTGGAAACAAGCTGCAGAGGCATTAGGCATGTCCGTAAAGGAATTTAAAAAGAAAATGGGTGGTCGTATGACTGGACTATTTGATTTGACAGATGAGCAACTTGCGGAACTTCAGGAACATGCCGGTATCTTCTGGTCTCAACTTGATTCAGACACGCAGAAATTTGCCGATCAAATCGCAAATGGTGTCGGACAGGTAGCGGAGGTGCTGGAACAGCAAATAGCTGATACAACTCTTATTGATTACGACTCTCTTCGTTCAGACTTTCAGGATTTACTTATAGACATGGATGCCGATAGTGCAGACTTTGCCGACAGTTTCGAGGAATACATGAAGAATGCTATTCTAAACTCCATGCTTAAAGAAGAGTACATGGATCGGTTAATGGACTGGAGAGAAAAACTTAACAATGCCATGAAAAATGGTACGATTGAGGATGAATATGATAATTTGAAGACGGAAGGACAACAGATTGCTGATGAGATGAAAGCAAAGCGCGATGCCATGGCAGAGATGTATGGGTGGACTACTGATGAGGATTCGGAACGCGAAGCATCAAAAAAAGGATTTGCTTCTATGTCGCAAGATTCTGCAGATGAATTGAATGGTAGATTCACCATGGCTAATGTCTTGATTGCGGACATAAAAACAGAGTTACAGTTGCATACCCTCATTTTTCAAGGTATCACCTCTGGTATTGGAGATATTAAAACCATATCTACATCCATAAATGAAAACGTGAAAATTATCAAAGACAATATGAATACCATTGTTGGACACCTTTCGAATATTGATACTAATACAGCTAGATTGGAAGGTATAGAGAAGGATATGAAGTCGATGAAAACAGGTATTGAAAAGATAAATGATAAAGGAATAAAGCTCGTAAGATGAAAGGTATTTGTTTTATAGATGGAGATAATACATATACCACTCTCGGTATATGTATTATAAAAGGAAGCTATGATAATCTTGTGGCATTTCCTCCTGCTAAAGAATCGGATAATAATAATGATTGGCCGGAAGAAGATGGTATTGAAACAGACCTTTCTAGCTTGACGTTAAACACCTATGAATTGAGTATTGATTTTGCCTGTAAAGACGATCTGGGATTTAGTGGATTAATTGCTATTTTATCAGATATGGGATATCATGAGTTTTATTTTCCTATTCTTGATAGAACTTATCGTTTACGTCTTTCCTCACAGAACAGCTATACAATCTATCCGGGATTTCAAGTCGTAAAGATAACTTTTGCTAATGACTTTCCACGAAATTCTGATTATGAATACCAGGAACCCGTGAATTCTATTCCTATGCCAAAGGGGTATGAAATTGATAATCGGGATTTGTCGGAATATAGTGTAGTCATTTTGAAAGGTAGTGATGCTGAAATACTGAAAGCTCCGACGGTAAAGAAAAACCTATTGCAGAACTTCAAACGTCTGGACGGAGCAATCTATGACGATGAAGTAGTGAAGTTCCAAACTAAGGAAGTCTCTCTCAAATGCCTAATGAGGACAGAAACAATCGAAGCGTTTTGGCGTAACCACGATGCCTTACTCTATGACCTAACTAAACTGACAACGAAGACCGATAATGAAGGTTACGAATATTCCGATGCGGAGAGGGTATTATACTGTGATGAATGGAGTGAAAGTTATCCTTGCTACTATAAAGATTGCCAGACAAACAATTTTACGTTAAGAGGTGGTGTCTGGTGGGAATTTACTTTGAAGCTCGTGTTTACTTGCTTCCGGATCGGAGAAACAGAGTTCTTACTTGCATCCGAAGCGGGTGAGTTTATCATAACAGAGGACGGAGAATTTTATATAGATTTAAATTGAAGAGGCCATGGATGAAAAAGAAATGAATGGAATCGTAATTAAAGGAGAATATCATGAGGCGGTACAATGGGACCTGGAAGGATTCAAATGTCACAAATGTTCCCTTTATGAAGTTTGTGATTGTATAGCAACTTGTACATTATCAGATATGTCTCTTTGTGAACATATTACTGATAACAAATTGTCTGTGTTTGTCAATCGCGGAAAAGTGAAAATAGAAAAAGTATAGAAGCCATGCCATTAAAAAAGAAAAGAATATCAGAATTAGATGAAGCTAACGACATGAAAGGCTTCTTCACTATCGGATACCGAATTGTTAGCGGTGTTAAGACTAGCCTTAAATTCGGGCTAGAGAAGATTCAGACGGCATTAGATAATATGCTCAAGGCTACGAGTGATGCACAAATAGCAACTACCGATATGAGGCAGTTAGAAGCCACAGTTGAAGAGAATGAATCGACTCGTGAAACCGCTGAATCCCGTCGCAATGCTTCTGAACAATCCAGGCAGACAGCCGAAACGAATCGTTCCCGTGAAGAGCAGGCCCGGGAAGCTGCTGAATCAGTACGTATCACTAATGAAAATGCACGCAAGACCGCTGAAAGTGGACGCTCTTCTGCTGAAACTGCACGGGACAATGCAGAAAAGAAACGTGTAACTGACGAAGGTACACGAGAATCTAACGAGCAGGTTAGAAAAGATTCCGAAACAGGAAGAGGAACAGCAGAAGCCGAGAGAGTAGCTTCCGAATCAGCACGTAAATCTGCCGAAACTTCCCGTGTGTCCGAAGAAGATAAAAGAAAGACTTCCGAAACAGAACGCGTTACGGCTGAAACCGGACGTTCCTCTGCCGAGAATATAAGAAAGCAAAATGAAGATGCGCGTAAGTCGGAAGAAGCGGCCCGCGTAACTGCTGAAGGTAAACGGGTAATTGCTGAATCCGGACGTGTTGATACAGAAAATAAACGTGTCTCGGATGAACAAACACGTAAAAGCAATGAAGATGCACGTAAGACCGCTGAAACAGGTCGTTCTTCTGCTGAATCGGAACGTGTGAAGGAAGAAGACAAACGAAAAACTGCGGAGAGTGGTCGTTCTTCCGCTGAATCTACCCGTGTTTCTGCCGAGGATAAGCGGAAAACAGATGAAGCGACAAGAGAAACAAATGAAACCTCGCGTGTGGCTACCGAATCTAACCGTGTTACTGTCGAATCCGAACGTGTATCTGCCGAAGCAGCCCGCAAGTCAGCGGAGACAGGCCGTGACTCCGAAGAAAACAAGAGAAAGGCTGCTGAAACTTCCCGCGCTACGGCTGAAACTTCCCGTTCGTCAGAAGAAGACAAGAGAAAGCAGAATGAAGATGCGCGTAAAACTGCAGAAGGTACTCGCGGATCAAATGAGGCTAAGCGTGTAAATGCTGAAACGGAACGTGTCGAAGCAGAGTCTCAACGTAAGTCAGAGTATGCCGGTATTGTGCAGGAAATGACACAGGCAACAGAAGAAGCCACGGCAGAGCTTGAAGCCGTTAAGAAAGCTACTAACGATGCAAATGCCGCTAAAAATGCGTCTGTTGAGCAGACAGCCCTCGCTAAGAAAGCCACGGATGCGGCTAATACTGCGGCTGGTAGTGTTAATGAAGCCAAAGAAGGAGCTAAGATTGCAGCGGCAGGCGCCAATGCCGCTAAAGCTGAATCGGAAGCTCAAACTGCCTTAGCGAAGAAAGCGACAGATGATGCAAATGCGGCCAAGGATGCATCTGTAATACAAACGGGTTTAGCGAAGAAGGCTACCGATGATGCGAACGCCGCTGCGATAGCTGCGAATAATGCAGTATCCGGCGTTGACGCTAAAGTACAAGCAGCTATCGACAAACTGGTAGCCGGTGCTCCGGACGCTCTTGATACACTGATTGAGTTAGCGAACGCCCTGAACAACGATCCGAATTTTGCTGCCACTATGACAACAGAGCTAGGAAAGAAACTTAATGTTTCCGATATTGTTAATAATCTGACAAGTGGAGGAACTGGTAAAGCTCTTTCTGCAGAGCAGGGAAAAGCTTTGAAAGCTGCTTTGGACTCACATAATCATGATGCAGTATATGAGAAGATTATTACCAAACTTACCGCTTTTAATAAGAATTTCGGAAGCTCTGCCGGGACCGTGTGTGAGGGAAATGATTCGCGTTTGAGTAATGCACGGCCTCCATTAGCACATGCGCATAAAGTATCTGAAATCAGTGATTTCCCTTCTTCTATGCCCGCTAGTGACGTATACTCTTGGGCGAAGGCTGCATCCAAACCAACCTATACGGCAAGCGAAGTAGGCGCTTCTCCATCAGGTCACAATCATACCGGTACATACGAACCTGCATTCACTAAAAACTCTGCCTTTAATAAGAATTTTGGTAGTGCAGAAGGGACGGTATGCCAAGGAAACGATGATCGGCTAAGTAATGCACGGCCTCCATTAGCGCATACGCATAAGGTATCTGAAATCAGTGATTTCCCCACCTCTATGCCTGCAAGTGATGTGCCGTCATGGGCGAAGGCTGCTAGTAAACCTAGTTACACAGCGAGCGAGGTTGGCGCTTCTCCTTCTAATCACAACCATGCCGGAGTATATCAACCTGCAGGTAGTTATGCGGCGTCATCGCACGGTCATAATGCGTCTGATATAACTCCTGATAGTACTCATCGCTTTGTTACCGATACGGAAAAAGAGACTTGGAACAGTAAGGCTGCAGGAAACCATAACCATGATTCTACGTATCAACCAAAGGGGGATTATGCACCTGCTTCACATAAGCATTCGGCATCTGACATCACGGATGATATCACACATAGATTTGTAACGGATTCTGAAAAGACAAATTGGAATGGTAAGGCGGCAGGAAATCACAACCACGATTCAGTATACCAACCTAAGGGTAGTTATGCTGCAAGTTCTCATA
>ENA-OYHA01000324-OYHA01000324.1-human-gut-metagenome-genome-assembly--contig:-NODE-324-length-15194-cov-5.038312_pt1 | contig 15194 bp, 7 predicted proteins | sample MGYA00243759_ERZ652991 | MGnify/ENA primary metagenome ERZ652991 (study PRJEB26926, sample SAMN06165321) | human gut metagenome | biome: ENVO:00009003; feature: ENVO:2100002; material: ENVO:00002003... | reverse complement strand
GGAGTCCGTCTCGTGGGCTCGGAGATGTGTATAAGAGACAGAGATTTAAGATTATGAAGAAGGTATTATTCTCGTTAGTTATGGTTTGTGTTGCGATAGGCAGTGCAAAAGCGCAGGATGTCCTTTTGGCAACATTGCAAAAAGGAGAAACTACACAGTATTTCTATGGTTCGGATGCGTTTAAAGAAGCAATGGAAGCAGCAGAGAATGGGAACACCATTACATTAGGAGCGGGTACATATAATGCTATAGACATCACAAAAGCAGTGTCTATCTATGGCAATGGATATGAGATGAGAGCAGATACTACATCGCAAAAAGAAGGAAATATGGCATTTCCAACCCGAATAGCGGGAGATTTTGCAATAGCACTGGAAGCAGTAAATGACGCACCGGCTAAAGGGTTATATATAGAAGGTATTTATTCTGCAGACCGTGTCAGAATAACCAAGCATTTGTCTACGGCATCATTCGTGAAATGCAGATTTCAGAATCTAACTTTTTGGGATGCGGAAAATAAGAATATGACAACGTCTGATGGGGTGTCTATTATTCATTGCCGGGTTGCCTCTTGGTTGGAACCGGGAGATTCACAGAATATGGTGGTTAGTAACAGTATCATTCATGGTTTAGGAAGTAATACTACCACATCTTCAATATTGTTGCAGAATAATGTTATTATTATGCCTACAGCAAATTTGATTGGAACATTTAGGAATAATATAATATACTATGTAGGCAACTATAACGGTTTTGAAAGCTCTAGTAGTAACTATGCATCACTCAAACCAGAATGCAATGCATACAACAATCTGTATGGCTACACATCTGCATTTAATGGAGTTATTGTACAAAGTTCTAATTATAGAATAGATATGAGTGCACCATTTACAAGCTATAGCGATGAGTCTAAATATTCCCTTCCCGACGAATGGCTAACCCAATACATCGGCACAGACGGCACTCAAGTCGGAATACATGGCGGTAGCAGCCCTTTCAATACCATCCTCACCATCCCCACCATTGTATCAAAGAACATCGCTCCTAAAACAGAAAATGGTAAGCTGAAAGTCAGCATTACTGTAAAAGTTGGAGATAATACACTATAAAAAGTATGAAAAGAATAACTTATATACTATCCTTGCTCCTTTTGTCGACACTGACAAAAGGACAAAGTCTGGTAGGATATGAGTACTGGTTCGATACAGACTATCCATCGAAAGTGTATACTGCCCATACCCAGGAACAGATCTCTTTCGAAGCAGATGTATCCACATTCAGTCAAGGTCTGCACTATATCACCTTCCGTGCAAAAGACAGCGAAGGGAAGTGGAGTCCCCCCTTAACCCAGTATTTCTATCGTACCAGCACGGATAACGGAGCGGATAATGCCCTGAGCAGTTATGAGTACTGGATTGATAAAGACGTGACGAATAAGAAATCCGCAGAAAGCAGCAACGGAATGATTGCGCTCGATTTAGATGTGTCCGACTTGTCACAAGGTGTACATTACCTGAATTTCAGAGCGAAAGACAAACTTGGAAACTGGAGTAACCTGTTGACGCAATACTTCTATCGCACCAGTACGGACAACGGGGCGGATAATGCCCTGACCAGTTATGAATACTGGATTGACAAAGATGTGGCAAATAAGAAAACAACAGAAAGCGCTAACGGTACAATCATGCTCGATTTAGATGTCGCTACTTTGGAGCGAGGTGTACACTACCTGAATTTCAGAGCAAAAGACAAACTCGGGAACTGGAGTATCCTGTTGACGCAATACTTTGTATGCCCATCAGAAAACATAGCAGAAGGCAAGATCAGCAACTATGCTTATTGGCTAAACGATGACTTGAACACGCTACAGACCGGAAACTTCACACCAACAGAAGTCCTCCAATGGGATGGCTTCCTCCTTGACATACCGGAAGCCATCATCCCGAAAACGATGCCGGAAAGCATTCAACTGACAAGTACGAGCAAAGAGAGCGGAACAGCAACATTCGCCTGGGCAAGCGATGTACAATTGAACCTTCAGTTTAAGGATGAAGCGGAACGTTGGAGTGTTGCTTCCATTGACACCTTTGCACATACCAGCAAGCAAACGATAGAAGCAAAGCTGTTGACCTTGAATAAAGGAAATAACTTTCAAAAGCCTGTAAGCCGGACATTAGAAGCTATTAGCATTGATATCAACAAAGAAGATTCCGTCTACTGGAAAGCGGATCAACCCTGTATTCTTTCTATCTTCAACCCCAAAAACGAGTTGGTATATACTCTCAGTGGTAGCGATATATTAACAGGTAAAAAAGTGAAGACCGAAGAAAAAGGCACGTACTATGCCCTGTTGCACGATGCAACCCATGACGAGACCTACAACAAGGATGCAATCACCATCGTCTGCATCGGGCAAAACACTTCCGACACCATTCATGTGGAACCTGCCGGCACTCTTCCCGAATTGGTAGGCGATAAGGAAGCTATCGTCAATCTGACCCTGACCGGCTATCTCAACGGAACCGACATCAAGTTCATCCGAAGCCTGACGAACCTGCAACGGCTTGACATCAGCGGAGCACGTATAGTAGAAGGCGGGGATAAATACTACGAGAGTTATCTCACCGCGGATGATGTCACAGGAGACTATATGTTCTATAACCTGCCCAATCTGACACGCCTCGTACTCTCCAACCATACGACAGAGATTGCCCCAGCAGCTTTAAACAGTTGTACCGGACTGACTGAAATGGAAATTCCTGCCAGTGTAAAGTCTGTAGGGAAAGCCGTATTCAATGGCTGCAACCAATTGCTGCTAATAGACTGGAATGCGCAAGCAACTATCACAGCCGAAAGTTTCGACACACCTGCCAAGATGGGCAATCTGCTTATATTTGCACCGGAAGGAGCAGAATGCACGTATGAAGGAAATGTAGTTATCGGTGGTATAGCCGAAAAGATTACTTTAACTCATGGCAAAGGCTTCCGTGCCCCGCAACCGTTTAAGGCAAAAGACATTACCTATAAACGCAACTTCAGTATGTATTCCGGCAACAAGACAGATGCAGCCGGTTGGGAAGCAATCGCACTACCATTTGATGTGCAAACTTTCAGCAACGAAAAGAAAGGAGAACTGGCACCTTTCAACAGTGGCAAGGAAGGGGTTAAACCTTTCTGGCTGGCAGAAATGACCACTGACGGTTTCCAGCACACCACTGCTATGAAAGCAAATACCCCTTATATCATCTCCATGCCCAACAGCGATTCGTATGAAGATGAGTTCAACATCAGCGGAGAAGTACTCTTCCATGCCGAAAATACAGAAGGAGTAGAGATAAAAGCAACCTCCAATAAGGAACTTGTACGCATAGAAGGAAGCAACCGGATTATGGTCCCAGTTTATGAAACGGTATTCAAGCATGACACAGTGTATGCCATCAACACAGCTACGTATGAGAATATCGCCCCGGGCGGCGCATTCGTCCGTAATTTGCGCGATGTGCAACCTTTCGAAGCCTATCTGATTAGTAAGGAAGCGGCAGTCAATGCGCCGAAGCTTTACAGCATCGGCGGAATAGGAGGAGAAATCACCGGCATAGAAGAATTACCGTCCGACGCACTGAACGGAATAGAGATCTATGCCCGACAGGGTATTCTTTATATCAAGAGCGACCGCGAACGCATAATCCCCATCTTCGATACAGGCGGACGTTGCATCCGACAAGCAAATGTACATGAAGGTAATAATACCTTCACAGGATTGGCTAACGGAATTTACATCTTGGCAGGAAAGAAAATCCTGATTCAATCATCAAACTAATAACATCTTTAGAATATAACTTTTAGAATTATGAAAAAGATATGTATAGCATTGGTTATATTAATAACCGCTTCTTTCTATAATAGAATTTGCGCACAGACAGAAGTTCTGTCCGCTACGCTGCAACAAGGGGATAAGACAAGTGTCTTCTATGGTCCAGACGCTTTTACAGATGCCATCAAGCTCGTAAAAGACAGTACGGACGTTATTAATCTGTCATCAGGCAAATTCAATTCACTCACCATCAATAAAGCATGCATCATTTATGGTGCCGGATTTGAAAGAGATGAGGAAAAGAATGTGTATCCGACAATTGTTGACCGAATGATTATAAAACCGGATTTAGTTCCGAATGATGAGGGAAACATGGTTAACAAAGAAGGAGCATTAGACGGACTATATATAGAAGGTGTCTATTTTTCCGAATGCAACTTTAGCGGAAATAATGAAACCATATCCAACATATCCAACATATTGATCAAGCGGTGCTATTTGGGTAGACTGACATTCTTTTATAGCGGAATGAACTCTTGCCCATTCGATTCAAAAGTGATAAATTGCATAATAGGACAGTTAAACCATTTCCCAAATGCAGTAAACTTTGGAGTATACAATAGTATTATAGAACGTGCAACATGCGCACAGGATATTTACAACAAAGACGTCATCATCAAGAATTGCATCATTTTCAGTACTAATAATTATGGTTGCGTTTACAAAGATAATATTTTCATGTCTAATAGCACTGGCGACTTTTACGATGCCGAAGAAACAGCCTCATTTGTTTCCCACAACATAGCCATCCGGAGTGACTATTTCGATAAGATTGATGCAAGTCGAAATATCAATAACTGGACCGGTAAACCAAGCATAGGAATCTTCGGCGAAGATATCGGAAACAAATACGACAGCAAATACACCTACAAACTTAAAGAAGGAAACGCCAGCATCTATATAGGCAGCGATGGCAAGGAAGTAGGACTCTACGGAGGAGAATATCCGTTCACCAAAATCCCCTCCAATCCGCAAATACTTTCCAAAGAGGTCGACGTGCAAACTACTACCGAAGGAAAGCTGAAAGTAAGTGTCAAAATTGAGGCGCAACCTTAACAAGTAGAACATAAAACAAGGCTATATGATGAAAAGAATATATATTTCATTGCTCATCTGTATCTGTGCCATCACGGTTCAGGCACAAACTATAGCCGGATACGAATATTGGTTTGATAGTCATTTCGACAACAGGAGTGCACAAAATACGGCTTCAGGAAGTGTTTCTATAGAAAAAGATATCACAGACTTCAGCCCGGGCTTGCACCTGCTTAACTTCAGGATAAAAAACTCGGAAGGCTTATGGAGCAGCCCGACAGGCTATTATTTCCTGAAACCGGATATTACAGAACGAAACGAGAATCAACTGACCCGATATGAATACTGGTTAGACAACCAATTTGACATCCGGCAATCCGCTAATGATATGCCTGAAAACTCTGTCGTTCAATTAGAGTTGGATTGTTCTTCGCTTTCGCCGGGGATGCACACATTCAACTTTCGCACCCAAGACAAGTATGGAGCATGGAGTAGCGTGGTAAGTTATTATTTTCTGAAACCGGAAATTACAGAGCATTCGGATAATCAGCTAACCGCTTATGAATACTGGTTCAACGACGATTACCTGAACAAGACGACCGGAAAACTCAATGGAGACGGAATCATCAATCTCGAAAGTTTAGATGTTTCCTTTCTGAAGGAGGGATGCCATTTCATCAACTTCCGAGTACAAGACGCATTAGGCAAATGGAGCTGCACGGTCAGTTACTACTTCTTCCGCCTGGTTCGCTCCATGCCGGAAAATAACAATATCGTTCAGTACAAGTATTGTTTCAACAATGATCCCAAAACTTTGCAGGTAGTAGATATCGACCCTACCAATCCGCTGGAATGGAATGAGAAGATATTCGAAATCCCGGAGATGGACCTTGTGAATGTGCCCGACAGCTTCGGTTTAAGCATTAACAAAGACCAAACTTTATCTATTTCCGTCCCAACTGAATCGCAGTTCGCCCTGTCATTCAAAGATGCAGCGGAGACTTGGAGCGAACCCATTATAGAAACGTTTGATTATATAAACCGGAAGACAGCAACACCTGCCACACTTGAGAGTAATCGTATGTTAAGCCTATCCAAACCCGAAACAGGGAAATGGGCAGCTCTCACAATTACTATTTCTGAGGCCAACTCCATTTACTGGAAAACAGATCAACCTTGTTCCATCAGTCTCTTTACTCCCGATGGAAAGTGGCTGACGTGCCTTGACGGAGCAAATTTGATGGAAGGTAAAAAGATTGAAGTAACCCAACAAGGCACCTACTACGCATTTGTGCATACAGCAATTAAAGATGATTCATACCCGTCAGAAAGTTTAAATCTTATCGGGATTATAAGTTCGCAGAATGAGAACATCTCCGTAGAAGTAGCAGGAACATTACCCGAACTGATAGATGATCCGGATGCCGTTGTCAATCTGACCCTGACCGGCTATCTCAACGGAACCGACATCAAGTTCATCCGAAGCCTGACGAACCTGCAACGGCTTGACATCAGCGGAGCACGTATAGTAGAAGGCGGGGATAAATACTACGAGAGTTATCTCACCGCGGATGATGTCACAGGAGACTATATGTTCTATAACCTGCCCAATCTGACACGCCTCGTACTCTCCAACCATACGACAGAGATTGCCCCAGCAGCTTTAAACAGTTGTACCGGACTGACTGAAATGGAAATTCCTGCCAGTGTAAAGTCTGTAGGGAAAGCCGTATTCAATGGCTGCAACCAATTGCTGCTAATAGACTGGAATGCGCAAGCAACTATCACAGCCGAAAGTTTCGACACACCTGCCAAGATGGGCAATCTGCTTATATTTGCACCGGAAGGAGCAGAATGCACGTATGAAGGAAATGTAGTTATCGGTGGTATAGCCGAAAAGATTACTTTAACTCATGGCAAAGGCTTCCGTGCCCCGCAACCGTTTAAGGCAAAAGACATTACCTATAAACGCAACTTCAGTATGTATTCCGGCAACAAGACAGATGCAGCCGGTTGGGAAGCAATCGCACTACCATTTGATGTGCAAACTTTCAGCAACGAAAAGAAAGGAGAACTGGCACCTTTCAACAGTGGCAAGGAAGGGGTTAAACCTTTCTGGCTGGCAGAAATGACCACTGACGGTTTCCAGCACACCACTGCTATGAAAGCAAATACCCCTTATATCATCTCCATGCCCAACAGCGATTCGTATGAAGATGAGTTCAACATCAGCGGAGAAGTACTCTTCCATGCCGAAAATACAGAAGGAGTAGAGATAAAAGCAACCTCCAATAAGGAACTTGTACGCATAGAAGGAAGCAACCGGATTATGGTCCCAGTTTATGAAACGGTATTCAAGCATGACACAGTGTATGCCATCAACACAGCTACGTATGAGAATATCGCCCCGGGTGGCGCGTTCGTCCGTAACTTGCGCGATGTGCAACCCTTCGAAGCTTATCTGATTAGTAAAGAGGCAATAGTCAACGCACCGAAACTTTACAGTATCGGAGGAATAGGAGGAGAAATCACCGGCATAGAAGCACTACCTTCCGACGCATGGAATGGAATAGAAATCTATGTCCGATATGGTGTCCTTTACATAAAGAGTGACCGCGAGCGTACGCTTTCCATTTACGATACAGCCGGACACATGGTACGTCAGGTTGAAGTACAGGAAGGTACCACTGCTGTCACCGGACTGGAAAAAGGCATCTATCTGCTGGCAAGAAAAAAGATTCTGGTTCAATAAGTTAATTGTTTGTTAATTTAGAGAAAGGTCCTACACCATGATAAATGAGTGATAGGGCCTTTCTTCTAAATCACTATAACAGTATTTATCTCTGCCAATGATTGACATATCAATAACATTTAGTACATTTACAAAAAGCCGTTTTTCTATGAAACAAGTTATCGTCAATAAGTTAAAAGATTTTTTTAAGCTACAACCTATCGAGAAAGCATGGGTATTCGGCTCTTACTCTCGCGGCGAAGAAACACATGAAAGTGATATTGAAAGAAAAGTATTACATAAAGATATAGACTTAGTAGAAGAAGGGCAATTAAAAGATTTTGCCAAGGATAGTGCAGAACGAGATAAAATATTAATCTATGAGAGAAAAGCCTAAAGATAAAGGACGATTATTGCAAAAGTGTAATGGGAAGCAGTCATATATATGCGGCACGTCCTCGTACATGGATATTATCAGAATAGAAATATATCTCAAAGAACTATAATCAGTAGTATTTAAGCTTACATTAGGCTTAGTGATTGATTTTATCTTCTACCATTTATTGCCATACCAATAACATTCAGTACATTTGCAGAAATACAGGTGACTTAATATGGCTTTACCAATAAATATAGAAGACTTAATAAAAGGCAACACCGTTGAATGGGAACGAATTGAATTCAAATCCGGTTGGAATCCGGAAACGATCATCCATACTTTGTGTGCTTTTGCCAATGATCTCCATAACTGGGGAGGGGGATATATAACCATCGGAATCAATGAAAATAATGGTAAGCCGGAATTACCTCCCATTGGATTAAATGAAAACTGTTTAGATAAATTGCAAAAGGAGATCATTAACATAGGTTACCAAATACAACCTAACTACTTTCCAATCATCCAACCCTATATTCTGCAGGGTAAACACATTTTAGTGCTTTGGTGCCCTGCGGGAGATAACCGTATGTATACTGCCCCAGTAACGCTTGGTTCAAAAGCGCAACGGCAACCTTATATACGTGTAGGTAGTGAGAGTATTATAGCCAAAGATGAAAACCTGCGTCAACTGCTAGAACAAACTGCACATATTCCATTCGACGACCGTATTAATCACCAAGCTAAAATCGATGATTTTGATTTAAGTCTTATTCAAGCCCATTTACAAGAAATCAAAAGTGACTTATATGCCGAAAGTACCAGAATGCCACTAGTAGATTTGGCAAAAGCAATGTATATAGCAAAAGGTCCGGAAGAAGATTTACGTCCGGTAAACGTTGGGTTACTATTCTTCTCAAAAAATCCCGAGAAATTCTTTCCCCGTTCATGGATTGAATTGGTATGGCATAAAGATGGATCGGGACAACTATTTGAAGAATATTACTTCAAAGGATGCATACAAAAGCAATTAAGAAATGTTCTGGACTTTATTCGCACTAATATCATCGCTGAAAAAGTTATCAAGCAAAAAAACAAGGCAGAGGCATTAAGATTCTATAATTTTCCCTATGCAGCTATAGAAGAGGCCTTATCAAATGCAATATATCACAAAAGTTATGAACGACAATCTCCAATAGAAATACAAATATGGCCAGATAAAATAGAAATACTAAGTTTTCCAGGTCCTGTTCCCCCAGTAGACTTTAAAGTATTGAAAACCAAACGTCGCATTGTGGCTCGTGAATATAGGAATAGACGTATCGGTGATTTTCTGAAAGAATTACAACTAACTGAAGGGAGAGGGACTGGTTTTCCTGCAATATACGGCGCATTAGAAGCCAATGGCTCACCTAAGCCTATTTTTGAAACAGATGATATCAGTAGCTATTTTCTGGCAATCATCCCTGCTCATTCTTTAGCGGACAGGATATTTACAAAACCAAGTGCCGATATAGATATTAAGCTAACCTTTAGCAATATAAATGACCTTATTGACTTTGCAAATCAAGTTAGCGACCAAGTTAGCGACCAAGTTAGCGACCAAGTTAGCGACCAAGTTAGCGACATACTAAATAAAGAAATTCATGGTAGAGTTAAAGAAATGTTAGTGCTCCTGCAGCAAAGAATTCCCCGAACCGAGCTTTTCGAAAAAATGGGATTAAAAAACCATTCTGATAATAGAGCCAGATACTTAGATCCGCTACTTGCACTGGGCTGGGTAGAAATGGAATTCCCAAATAGAAGAACAAGTCCTAAACAAACGTATAAAATATCTGGGCCAGGTGAGCGAATTCTCTTATTATTAGATGGAAGATCAAATTAATTTCCAGAACCTTAAGATAGAGCCCCGTCCCAACGGATTGTAAATCTGATTGAGTGGCGTATCAAGTATACTCGATAAAGGTATCAATTAAAAATCAGTAGTTCAGTAATACATCATTCTAAACCTAATATTTAACCATTTATGGAACATCCCCTATCCCAATTCAAATACTGCCCCAAGTGTGGCTCCGCACATTTTGATATCAACAATGAAAAGTCCAAACGCTGTGCCGACTGTGGATTCGTCTATTATTTCAACCCATCCGCTGCCACCGTGGCACTGATAATGAATGAACGGAACGAACTGTTGGTATGCCGCCGTGCCAAAGACCCCGCCAAAGGAACACTGGATTTGCCTGGTGGTTTCATCGACATGGCGGAAACCGGAGAAGAAGGAGTTACGCGTGAAGTAAAAGAAGAGACAGGAATGAAAGTGGAAAAGGCGGAATATCTCTTTTCCTTGCCTAATATATATGTGTATTCCGGTTTTACTGTCCACACACTGGATCAGTTTTTCCGGTGCTCAGTCACCGATACATTGCATTACAAAGCCATGGATGACGCGGCAGATGTTTTTTTCCTGCCGCTAAAAGATATACATACAGAAGATTTCGGACTAGGTTCAATCCGGAAAGGATTAGAAATATTCCTGAAAGAAAAGGAAAAATGACTCAAATAAGAAGTTTTTTTTCTCCTATTGGCAAAAAATATTTCCCCAATAGGAGAATAAAAAGATGCTATTTATTTCTCACCATTCCTAAAAAAGCCAAACAAGTGTAACAAATTCGACTTAAAACCCGTACTTTTGTAAAAACGCGTTGCATTATGAAGAATAAACTCTCCCGAATACTATGCACGGCACTCTGCTGTGCACCTTTGCTCGCTACGGCACAGACCAGCGAGAATATCACTTCCCCTCAACGACTTTACCAGGAAGGACAGTCACTGTTCCAACAAAAAGCGTATGCAGCTGCCATCCCACCGTTGCAAGCATTCGTACGCCAGATAGATGCAGAAGGCAAGTCCCTGCCTGTCGCAGGCGAACGGATGGAAGCGGAATACATGCTAGTATGCGCCGCCTATGAACTAAAAGATTCCAAAAGCATAGACAAGTTGCAGGCTTATCTGGAGGAATATCCCGATACGCCATACTCCAACCGCATTTATGCACTTATGGCATCCGTATATTTCTTCGAAGGAAACTACGGTGCAGCCATGACCTTGTTCAATGCCGCCCGCCTCGACCTACTGGGAAACGAAGAACGCGACGATATGACGTACCGCCTGGCAACCTGCTATTTGAAAACAGGTAATGTGAAAGAAGCTGCCATATGGTTCGAAACTCTCCGTAGCACCAGTAAAAAGTATGCAGCCGATTGCACATACTACATTTCTTATATCCGCTACACCCAGCAACGTTATGACGAAGCAATGACCGGTTTCCTGTCTTTACAGGATAACGCCAAATACAAAGCGCTTGCACCTTATTATATTGCAGAGATTTACCTGATTAAAAAGAATTATGATAAAGCGGAAATAGTAGCGCAGAATTATCTGTCCGCCTACCCGAATAATGAATATACAGCTGAAATGTACCGCGTTCTCGGTGATGCCGACTATCACTTCGGAAAGTATCACGAAGCCATGGAGGCATTTGAAAAGTATCTGGAAAACAATAAAGAGGCTGCCCCCCGTCGGGATGCACTCTATATGCTGGGACTTTCGTACTACAACTGCGGTGTATACTCCAAAGCGGCCAATACCCTCGGTGAAGTAACCGCTGAAAATGACGCATTGGCACAAAATGCCTATCTGCACATGGGGTTGGCTTATCTGCAAATGTCAGATAAGAACAAGGCACGCATGGCATTTGAGCAAGCTGCTGCCTCCAATGCAGATATGCAAGTCAAAGAGCAGGCTGCTTACAATTACGCCCTTTGTATTCACGAAACCTCCTATTCCGCTTTCGGTGAATCTGTTACTGTTTTCGAGAAATTCCTTAATGAATTCCCGAACTCCCAATATGTAGACAAAGTCAGCAGTTATCTGGTAGAGGTATACATGAATACCCGCAGTTACGAAGCCGCCTTGAAATCCATCGAACGAATCACTCACCCGAGCACTGCAATTCTGGAGGCGAAACAGAAAATCTTGTTCCATCTCGGTACACAGTCTTTTGCCAATGCACAATTCCAGGAAGCTATCGGTTACTTTAACCAGTCTGTAGCCTTGGGACAATATAATCTGCAAAACAAGGCGGATGCTATTTATTGGAGAGGAGAAGCTTATTATCGTCTGAACCGGATGCAGGAAGCAGCAAGTAACTTCAGTGAATATCTGAATCTTACTCCGGACAGAAATACAGAAACTTATGCACTGGCATACTATAATCTGGCCTACATAGCTTTTCATGAGAAAGATTACACACTTGCCCAGAACCGTTTCCTGAAATTCACGCAACTGGAAAAAGGAGAAAATCCCACAGCACTCGCAGATGCTTACAATCGCATAGGTGACTGTTATCTGCACGTACGCCGTTTCGATGAAGCCAAGCAGTATTATACCAAAGCAGAAAACATGGGAACTCCTGCAGGTGATTATTCTTTCTATCAGCTGGCTTTGGTTGCCGGCTTGCAGAAAGATTATGATGGTAAGGTTGCATTGCTCAACCGCATGGCAAACAAATATCCGTCTTCACCCTATACCGTAAATGCTCTTTACGAAAAAGGCCGTTCGTATGTACAGACAAGCAACAGTCGCCAGGCTATCGCAGCATTTAAAGAATTGCTGGATAAATATCCTGAAAGCCCGGTCAGCCGTAAAGCCGCTGCTGAAATCGGCCTGCTTTATTACCAAAACGATGAATATGATCGCGCGATAGATGCTTACAAGCATGTAGTAACCCAGTATCCGGGTAGTGAAGAAGCACGTCTCGCCATGCGTGACCTGAAATCGATCTATGTAGACGCTAACCGCGTAGATGAATTTGCCGCCCTGGCAGCCAAGATGCCGGGAGAAATCCGCTTTGATGCCAGTGAGCAGGATTCTCTGACTTATATCGCCGCAGAAAAGGTATATATGAAGAGAGAGATCGCTCCTGCCAAATCAAGCTTTACCCGTTACCTGCAAAGCTTCCCCAACGGTGCATTCAGTCTGAACGCCCATTACTATCTTTGTGTGATTGGCAAAGAACAGAAGGATGAAGCCGCCGTATTGGAACATGCCGGCAAACTGCTGGAATATCCAGATAATCCTTATTCACAGGAAGCACTCATTGCACGTGCGGAAATCCTGTTCAACCGTAAGCAGTTTGACCAGGCATTGAATGACTACAGACAGTTGAAAGCAAAAGCTACCACTCCCGAACGCCGACAGCTTGCAGAAACAGGAATGCTGCGCAGTGCCGCCCTGATGCAGGATGACGTGGAAACAATCGCTGCTGCCACCGACCTGCTTGCCGAAACCAAATTGACACCGGAGCTACGCAACGAAGCCCTGTATTTCCGTGCCAAGGCCTATCTGAACCAACGCGCCGACAAGAAAGCCATGAACGACCTTCAGACACTGGCTAAGGATACACGCACACTTTATGGAGCCGAAGCCAAATATCTGGTTGCTCAACAACTGTATAAGGCAGGTGAATACGCTGCTGCTGAAAAGGAAATACTCAACTTCATTGATCAGAGCACACCACACGCTTACTGGCTGGCAAGAAGTTTCGTTCTGCTGTCGGATGTATATGTAGCAATGGATAAAAAACTGGATGCACGCCAATACTTGCTGAGCCTGCAACAGAATTACCATGCCGACGATGACATCGAACAGATGATTAATGAAAGATTAGAAAAACTGAAGTAAAAACCTCGTCAATTATAAATATGAAAAAGGTACAATATATATTCGGGGCATTGGCACTTATAACCATACCGAACTGGGTGCAAGCCCAAACGCAAGCTAAAGATACTACCCTGAGCCGCACGGTCGTGGTAGAACAAGAATATAATCCGGACATCATAGATGCTTCCAAAGTAAACGTACTGCCCAAGGTAATGCCGCCAACAGTCAGCAAAAAGACTGTGGAATATGATGCCACACTCGCACCTGCGGGAAATATCCCTGCAACTACCATGGAGGCGTATACAGGAGCTGAAAGCCAGGATAAAGCCAAACGCGGCTACGCCCGTCTGGGATATGGCAATTACGGCAACCTGGACGCTCGTGCCAATTATCTGTTCATCCTGCCTAACAGTGACAAACTGAACCTGAATTTCCACATGAACGGCATGGATGGCAAGTTAGATCTGCCTGATTCCAAGGATAAATGGGATGCACGTTATTACCGTACACATGCGGGCATGGATTATGTACATGCTTTCCGGAAAATGGACTTAAATGTAGCCGGAAACTTCGGGCTAAGCAACTTCAACTTCATGCCCGGCAGCACAAATAATAAGCAGAAATTCCTGTCGGGTGATGTACATTTCGGAATAAAATCAACCAGCGAAGAATTACCGCTTCAATTTCATGCCGAAACCAACCTGATGTTCTACGAACGCCAACACGATATACAATATCAGGACGCACAGGAAGTTATGGTACGGACAAAAGCCGGTGCAATGGGAACGATCTCTGAAGAGCAGTTTGTTGGAGTAGATCTCTCCATGGACAATACATTCTACAAGAACAATCTTTTTGAAGATTATACCTCTGTGGAATTAAATCCCTATTATCTGTATCAAAGCGAAGACTGGAAAATCCGTCTCGGCGCTCACGTGGATTTCGCATTCGGATTTGGCAAGAAATTCCGGGTAGCACCGGACGTGACAGCCCAATATATCTTCTCTGACAGTTATATTCTCTACGCCCAGGCTACAGGCGGACGACAGGCTAATGATTTCCGCAGGCTGGAAATGGTTTCACCTTATGGTCAGAGTAATATACAACTGGATGCCACCTACGAACAGCTGAATGCTGCCCTCGGCTTCAAGACCAGTCCAGTAACAGGTTTATGGTTTAATATTTATGGTGGATATCAGGATTTAAAGAATAATCTTGCTTCTGCCGCAATTGCGAACTATAGCGGTTCATACCTTCAATTGCTCCAAGGAAATATGCATAACATATATGCAGGCGCCGAAGCCAGCTACAGCTATAAGGATATTATTTCCTTCACCGCTTCGGGCGTTTACCGTGACTGGAAAACTGCTAAAACAGAAAATAACAGCGGAGACCAGCTACTCTATTACCTGTCTCTTATACACATCTCCGAGCCCACGAGACGGACTCCTATCTCG